>Ga0209064_1001434_pt1 | contig 36557 bp, 57 predicted proteins | sample Inofromicrocosms_FD_187498 | JGI IMG/M metagenome (GOLD analysis project Ga0209064, IMG submission 187498) | Mouse cecum microbial communities from Vienna, Austria - Inoculum for glucosamine and mucus D2O microcosms (SPAdes) (version 2) | ecosystem: Host-associated > Mammals > Digestive system >... | reverse complement strand
TAACCGATACGCTTAAAAATTTCTACAAGATAGAAATGGCAAAGGAGTACGGCGAAGAAGGCTACAGCCACGACGGAAGCTATGACCGTGACAGACGTTACAGCCATGACGGCAATTCTTACGGCGGAAGCTATGAGGGCAGCCCCTCCGGCAGACGGAGACATTACGTTCGCGGACACTACAGCTATGACGACGGCAAAGGCGATTTTGGAGGCAAGCTTGAAGAACTCATGCGCGACGCGCCTACCGAGAAAGACCGCGAGGCTATTCGCCGGTGTATGAATCTTATGCAGGATATGTAAAAGCAATAGGGACTATGTCAGCATAGTCCCTATTGGCGTATAGTCATAAACATTGGATAACAATCAGCTACAAACCGATCGCTGGTTTTGACTGCCGATTCAATAAAATCTTGAAATCCGTTTTTCTTATAGAAATCATACCCCTCTTCGGTGGAGTAAAGCAAAATAATATTTGCACCGCACACGCTGTCCGTAAAATCAAAAATTTCACCGATAATCATATTAAGAATAAAATTACTCAAACAACCCTCGCTTGAGTCGTCGGAATACCTCATATCCTGATACGCTTTGTTGACCGCAAAAATTTTTATTTCAACAGCAGGGTATGGGTGAAATTGGTTATACGATTCAATTATAAAGCTTGAACAGCAAAGGGAATATACGCATATAACTTCGTTATTCTCTGAATTAAGTATCATTTTGGTGACTGCCATAAGATCGGAAGAACCTTTATCAAAAATATAATCGTCAATCCCCTCGTTTCCGCAGGAGAAAGAATCCAACAGATCGGCATTGTCCTTGTCAAGAATTACCCAATCAAGCTTAATATCTTGTCCAAGCATTATTTCTTCTTGTCAACAAATTGCTTGTTAACCCTTTCCGCATTTTTTAAAATGCGATCCATTAAAGCAGGATCGGCGCTTTTAAGCATCTTCTTTGCTTCTTTTTCAGACGTTATCATAGCTTTGTCTACAGGCTTTGTCATAACTGCCATAATTTCACGCTCCTTTTTACATCCCATACAGCCATCGCCTCCTGGTAATACTATGCCCATTCGGCGGCAGCTTATTACTTTTATTCCAAAATTTTCAAGGTCAGTTCTCTACTGTCAGTATAACATTTATGTAAAAACTTTTCAACCCCTTTCGTGAAAAAAATCATTGCATATACGAATTTCGTTTATATTTCTCAACTCCTTTCTCTGCCCCCGCTGATTGATCGGCGGGGGTAAATTTTATACTTTCCAATCTGTAGATTCAAATAAATCTTTAAAGCCTGTACAGTCAACATCAAACATATATGTATCCATACCGTCATCTTCATCTATTCTAAATGTTAGTTTTTTATTGTTTTTAAGTGCATTAATTATACAATTTTGATCTTGATCGTCCCATACTCTAATTCGCTCAGTTTTAGCCCCCATATAACCATCAACTGATATAACATTATCATTATCTTCTAATATTTGAATTTTATAACGTTTGCCACTACTATAATAATTACTAACCACGTTAGATTCATATTCATATAAAATTATTCTAACAGAATCCTCTATTGTATCATTTAAAATGCGTCTTTCAGCACATATAGACACAGCAAGTGGTGAGTTTGTGGTTGCAGAATTACTAAAATTACCATTAAAAAAGCCAAACAAAAATTGGTCATCTGTTTCTCTATTAAAATCGTCAACATAATTTAATACTGTCCATACTTGATCAATATTTTCTTGAATTGATGTAGTTTCATATGTATACACCGTTGTTTCTAATTCAGAAGTAGTTGTGGTTTCTTTCGGTAAAGGTGTCGTTTCTGTTGTTGCTTCCGTTTCAGTTGCTTGCTGTTTTAACAATTCATTTTCAATCTTAAGACTTTCAATCTCTGCAACAAGCTCTGAATTTTCACTGTCAGCTTCCGCAGTAGTTGTATTGGAATTACAAGAAGCAAAAAGCACAAGACTTAACACCAACATAACAATTACTTTGATTTTCATAAGTATTCCTCCAAAATTTTTAAAGTTTATGAGAATCTGGCTTGTCCGTTCTACCGAGCAGGTAATCTACCGAACAATCCAGATAGTCAGCAATTTTAGCAAGGTTTAAATAAGACATTTCTTGACCTTTTGCAAGATGTGAAACAATATTTATTCCAAGATTTAACTCGTCAAGCATTACTTTCATAGTAATTCCGCATGTTCTAACTCTGGTTTTTATGCGCATTGCTATTTCTTGTGAATTGTACATAAAATATCCCCTTAAATTTTGTTTAAGTATATAAAAGTCACTCTAAGCGGTAATTTAAACTTGACTTTCACCGTATACAGTGATATTATATATACAACGCAATAACATTTGACAGGTACGAAATAAAACATCTCCCCTAAAAACATCCCTAAATGTTAAATCATGGGAGTTTATGTGGTATTTAATTGGTTTGGCGACTATAGTATAACACATTAAAGAGTACCTGTCAATGCTATAGCGTTATTTGCAGGAATATTTGCTAAACAAATTATTCCGCAAATATTTTTATAGGCATTTTATAACAATTGTTATGAAAGCTTAAGGGAGCGGGTCAAAGTGGATATAAAGCTGGTTGCTTATCTTAAAGATAAAGAAACGGGCGAAATAAGAATCGTTGAGAGCTTTTTGCCATGGGAAGAAACAGTACTGCTGTGTAATTTCAGAAAGTTGAAATCTTACCCAAGGATTCAAGGCTATATCTTAGGACTACTTACCGCCTGCATAGAAAATCTTAAACCCTGACTCCTACACTGTGCGGGAACGGCGGCACAATATTTCCGCAGCGACTGTAAACGAGACCCCGGCTGAATATTTACAGAGCGGTGAACGACCGGATAACACCGACTAAAGAAAAAGACCGACCAAAGAGGATAACAGCCGTGTATGCGCCTCGACGGCTTTAAAAGTTACAGGCAGGTCTGAGAGAGCCGCCGCAAAATTCTCCTCGCGGCATGATTCCCCCGATCCGTCGGGGGACAAATACAAGGACATCGGCGTGCGTCGGTGTCTTTGTATTTGGCGTGCGTGTCGCAGCCGTCAAAGGATACTTGACTCCGTTTCGGCATTCCGAAGCGGGGTCGGGATATTTTAATTATTGTCGTAAGTTTGTCGTAAATGGATATTTGTAAGAATTTGTTAGCTTTTGAAACTAAAAAGCAAACTCCGCAAATCCTTTTACAAACTGGATTTGCGGGGTTTTCTCCTGGTGAGCCATTGGGGATTTAAACCCCAGACTCTTTGATAACAACTCAAGGGCCTTCCGGAATTGCTTTCGGAGACCCTTTGTCTGATTTTAATTGTCATCGTTCCCCTCAGATATAAAATGAACAAGAATATTGCATTTACCCTCGGCATATTATGTATCAGACAGGCAATTATTTTTTGAGCTGAGTGATGCACTCAGCGCAAACGCATTTTCCCTTGAACTCAACAATATTCTCATCGCTGCCGCAAAAAGCGCACGCCTGCTTGTACTTTTTGAGAATGATCTTTTCATCCTCAACATAAATTTCGAGAGCATCTTTCTCGCCGATACCCAGACCGCGTCTAAGCTCAATAGGGAGAACGATCCTGCCAAGCTCGTCGATTTTTCTTGTAATTCCTGTAGCCTTCATAAAAAAGACCTCCTTTTTGTTTCGATTACAGTAATATTATAACATAATTTGTATATAAATGTCAAAAAACATTATGTTAACAATATTTACCTTTTTATGAATATTGTTTAACAATTATTTCCTTTGTCCAAATTTTTTATAAACCGAACACACAAAGGGAATTTTGGCTGCAAAAAACAATAATAAGGAGTAAAACAAATGATAAAATGGATATTTGCACTAATGCTTATAGTATCAGCTGTTTTCGGAGCGTTTACGGGAAATATGCCCCGCGTCGGAGAAGCAGCGCTTAATTCCTGTGTTGAAGCGGTAGATCTGTTTTTATACCTGCTTGGCGGAATGTGTATGTGGGGCGGTCTTATGCGCGTGGCTGAAAAGGCAAAGCTCACAGATTCCTTGTCTGCGTTGTTCAGACCGTTTCTCAAACGTCTTTTCAAGGGGCTTGATATGAACGGAAAAGCCTTTCACGCAATATGCATGAATATAACCGCCAATCTTCTCGGTCTGGGAAATGCAGCCACTCCCCTGGGACTTGAAGCAATGCGCCGCCTTGAACAAGAGGAAAAACCCGGAGATACCACAAGCAGAAACATGATAATTTTTATAGTACTGAATACGGCATCAATAACGCTTATTCCCACAACTGCCGCTTCAATACGCCTAAAGCACGGTTCTGACGCGCCTATGGAAATTTTCCCGTGCGTACTGATAACTTCGATATGTGCTCTTGCCGCAGGACTTATTTCTGCTGCGGCTCTTGACGGTTTTATGAAAAGAGGCGGAAAATGAGTGATTTTGTAATTCCGTTTTTCATTGCCTTGATAATGATAATCGGACTGATAAGACGCGTGGACATTTTCAGTGAATTTACAGAGGGCGCAGCAGAAAATTTAAAAGTAGCTTTTGACGTGCTCCCCGCTCTGATAGCGCTTATGACAGCAATAGGAATGTTTAAAGCCTCCGGAGCACTGGAAGTAATTTCTGAAGCAATATCGCCTGTTACGGGATTTCTTGGATTTCCAGAAGAGTGCATACCGTTGGCTATAATACGTCCCGTTTCTGGCAGCGGGGCGCTTGCTGTGTTTGAATCTATCTTGAATGACGTATCTCCCGACAGCTTTGCGGGACGTGTTGCAAGTGTTATAATAGGGTCTACAGAAACCACTTTTTACACTATAGCGGTTTACTACGGTATAACCGGCGTAAAGAAGACTCGCCATGCTATAGCTTCGTCTCTCACCGCAGATTTCACCGGTTTTATTTTAAGTGCTCTTACAGTCAGACTACTTTTAGGAAGTTATTAGTTTTGTTTCACAAAAATAGCAAATTAAAATTCTTTTTTTTAGCATTTTAAACAAATATCTCTTAAATGCTTGACATAGCCTGCCGATTTTGATATAATAATTAAGCATTGTGATTTCTATCATAATGAGCCATTAGCTCAGTCGGCAGAGCATTTGACTTTTAATCAAAGGGTCTGGGGTTCAAATCCCCAATGGCTCACCAGAGCAAAATCCCGTAAATCCTTTTAATGATTGGATTTGCGGGATTTGTATTTTATGGCATTTTTGGAGCATTTTGCCATATCTTTTCATTTGACGAATTTTGACGAATAAATTAAGAAAAACACATCAAAAACTAAGCGCTATTTACCCTTGTACAAATAAGGCTCTACACAAGTTTTAAAGAAATTTTCGCCCTCTTCATCGGTCAATTCGTCGTCAGCGTTGCAGACAATTTTTATCAGGCTATCGTCAACGTTTGCAAAGCCTTGTTTGCCTTTTATTGGAAAAGGCTGTATGTACCTTAAATCGGTCAGCTGCCACGCGTAAATACCTATATCGTCGGGTGTCAAATCATCTTCAAATTCGCGGTAGTTATCTTTCGTGACCTCAATAATATCATTGAGACGTACTACACACATAGCATGACCGCATATAGTGTCTACGATCTTGGGGCTTGCGGTACTGCAAATCAGCAGATCGCCCCTATAGTTGGTTTTCCATGTGCGGTACTCGAACGTTTTTTCGCACTGGAAAATAAGCTGCGCCCACGGGTTTCTTACTGAAAGAGCTTTCATATAATCAGACCTTTCATATATTTTATATATTTTGTATAATTATACCACTTTCATAGGCATAAGTAAATAGGCATTGCACCCAAAATGTACCGCATAGGCACAATTCAGGTGCAAAATGCTATTTAGCAAGATATGTATGATCTATAGGGCTACATTCGGCATAGCAGCAGTATTGCGTTATTTTGGGCTTTTCGCCGCCTCTGATGTATATGCAGCTCTCCATATTGTCGTGTTTAACTCTGTTTTCTGCATATTCAAGCAAATCTCGCAGTTCTTCAAGGCTTATTTTCAAGCCGTTTTCGGTATATTTCACGTTCATCACCTCACTTTCTGTGTTTTGGGTATGTACTTTTCAATATGCTTCATAACGGGGTCAAAGATTGTTACCGTCGCATACTGCATTGATTTATGTTTCGTTTTGTTCGGTACGCTTAAAATATAGGCGATCATAATGTCTAAATCAGGTGCGGCAAAGCCTTGACGGTTCGCCCGCTTTACAAGGCGTTCAATTTCTTTTCTAAAGGTTTGCGTCGTTTCATAGTGGCTATACTTTGCAATGTCTATCGTATAGCCGGGTGAGTAATTATCTCCGCTTGCCGTGTAGTTGTACCGTGAGCGGCTCATTAAGTCAACAACATATTTGGGTATCTTCATATTGCCGCCCCCTTTGCTTTTTCAAACCATATTTTTACAAATTTAATGTCTGTATTTTTGTATATGTCTGCAAATCGTTTCATGGCTTCTAATGCTTCTTGCCTTGTTTTGTATGTGCTTACTGTCGTTATTACTCCGTTGTCGCGTTCTGCATACACTGTAAACCCTTTGTGTTTCATTTCGTTGCCCCCTGTATGCTTAAAATTTCTTTTACTCTGTCGCTATAATGGTAAATATTATCAAACGGGTGAAATAACACGCCTTTTATAAAATCACTGTCTGGTATTATACTCGCCCAATTGCCTATAACTTCGCCGTAATGGGTTTGACCGTCTTCTATACGGCTAATTTCGTCGCCAAACGTCAAAACTTTTTCACCGTTTAAATATACCGTTGCCGTGCCTTGCGTTACGCTTTGCCGCACTCTTTGCACCTCAAATACAAACTTCATATTGCTACCCCCTTTTTGCCTCTTCAACTTCTGCTTTTGTAAAAAGTTCGGGAAATTCTAACACGGTTTGTCTATGAATTTCGTCAGAAACGCCTTTTGCAAAAGCTTTAAGCAGCGGTAAAAGGTTGTTTCGCTCTGCTTCTAATAGATCATCTAACCGTTTGCTCTGGTTCGGCGTTACTATGTGTCGCCGTTCGTAAGCTTCTCTTTGACCTATCTCATAGGCTTTTAACTCTCTATTAGTCATTACATTACCATGCCTTTCTATCATTGTAAGCAGCATTATAGCTGCCCGTTGCTTTTATGTGGTTATTAACCGCGTGTAGTCTGTTTCTGCCCCTCTGTAGTCTGAAAGCCATGTGGCGTTATTTAATTCGCGCTCTGTCAATTTGTCGCCCTCTATGCTGTCAATGTATGCAATAGCCATTTTCAAGCCGTTTACCGTCTCTGTACCGTAAAATTTACCTTCTTGTTTGCGACGTAACATATCAACACATACACTTTTTATATTTGCCTTGTAACTAATATCTGCATAATTAATATGGTCGAATACCTCGTCGCCCGCCCATGATTGCAAATATTCATCAGTTGGCATAAATAAAGTTATGCAGTTTTCTGTTCTTGCTACCTTTTCAGCCTCTTGGCGTGCCATTTCAACCGTACCTCGTATTAAGTATTCGCGTTTCGGCTTGTCTTGATAAAATTCTTTTTCATTATCAAACTTCTTTATCAAAAATAATTTGCCGATATCGTCATAAGTTATGACTTCTAAACCGTGTAAAACATCATCTTTTGCCATACTCTTTTGCCTTGCCTTTCGCCGTTTCGCCGTTCTGCGGCTCATCAGTACCGTGCTTTTCAACGGTAGACGGCGGGCGGCGTGTACCGCCCTTTAAACCACTATTTCAAGTGGGTTTTCGTAGTTTATACCCGTCAGCTTGTACAACATTGACAGCAGATATGGCACATCATCTTCGTTATAACCGTTGCCGACGTTGTAATACATAAAATCTTCAAGCATTTGTATTAAATACGCTTTCTGTTCTTTTGTATATCGCTGTGTACTGTTTTCTTTAGATGTTGTAATACGCTTTTGAAGATTTGTAAATATTCTGTATTCGTCGCTGTTTGTATCATCATTATCACTGTATCTGTATGACCTTGTGTCAAGCACGTGACACATTGTATGCCATTCGCGGTTTGTTAATTTCATATGCTCACCTTGCCTTTCGTATTTTGATTTAAATATTTACTCGTTTTGTTCGTTTCTATGATTATATTTTACACCCATTTTGTGCATTTGTCAAGTGCTTTTTAAGAAAAAATATGCACAAATTGAGTGTAATATTTTTGTGCATATTTTAAGATTGATTTAATCCCGTTTTGGGTGTAAAATAATAATAGTTAGGAGATGATCGAATGAGACTTAAAGAAATCAGAAAAAGTAAAAATATTTCCCAGGAACAGGCTGCAAATTCCTTGGGAATTTCCGTTCGGGCATATCAGAATTATGAGTATGAGCAGCGGGAACCCAATATTGAAATGATAAACAAGCTTGCTGACTTTTACGGCGTAACAACGGATTATCTTCTCGGACGCGAACCGCTCCCCAATCCCCTTGCGGCTTGCGAAAAGGACGAGGCTGCTGTTATTGAAAAATACCTTAGTCTGCCGTCCGAAGCAAGAAAGTGTACACTTAATGTCCTCCGTCAGTTGGGAGAAACCGCACAATCGTTTCCGCAGGACAATAAAAAATAAGCTCCCCGCCTTTTGGCAGAGAGCTTATTATCCAAGCTTTGGTTTATGATTCGCTTTTTTCAAGCTGTTGTTCCAGGTCGCCGATACGGTGATTGGCAACGGCTATTTTTTCGGCTGTTACCGCCTCGTTCTGTTCAAGACGGTACACACGTTCGATAAGGTTGTTATGCTTCTCAACCTTTTTTTCAAGCTGCTCAATGCGGTAGTTGGTGAGTTTGGTGTTGAGGAGTATTCCTCCTAAAGCACCTATCGCGCTGCCTGCAAAGGTTATCAAAGCTGTAATAAATTCACCTGACATATGCTATTCCTCCGAATCCTCGGAATTATTAAGAGCCGCCTTGTCCGTACCGCTTTCGGCGAGAATGTATGTAACAAGCACTCCCGTTGAGGTGATAGCCCCCGCGATCTTTTCCTGCGAACCGCTGTCCGCGCCAAAGATTATCATAACACTGATAACCACGCCCGACACCGCCGCCCAGAATTTTCGCGAGGATAACTTTCTTCTCCAGTTGATGTTTTTCATAGCAATTATGCCTCCTTTTGAAAATATATTTTTTAAAAACACATCACAAGCAATATCCTTTGCTTTTAAAAGCTTACGCCGTCAACTCATATATGGGAACGTTGATATGAATTACTAAGCGCATTCCTTTTCAAGAAAGAATTGCAAAAAATATGTTTTCAATCGTAAGTTATACCCTTTTGACATATTTACTTCCAAGCGAAATCCACCCCGCGCCGCTTTTAAGCTTTCCCCAGAGAATATTTCCCTCGTGAGCGGTTGCGACGATTGTGTATATGCCTTTCCCACGAATAACGCCGTTAATTCTTGCGGTAAGCGACGGCTGCGCCCGAATGTTAAGCGCGGGATCTAAAATGCGAACCATAAACGTACCGCCCGAAACGACGGAACTTCCTCCAAGCTTTTTGATGTAACCGTCCACTTGCTTCTTAAACCCGATCCAGTCGGGAATTATGTACAGCGGACAATTTTTGTAACTGTGCGGCGCGGTACACCACTTGTCGATATTTGCGGTATCGGACGGTTTAGTGCGTCCGTCCTTTACGTGGAGCCAGTAAGTGTGGGTGTACAAGTTATCCGCAGTCAGACCGTTTTGGTGCAGCAGATACGCCGCAAGCCGCGCCGCATTGTCCCGCGCTTTGACGTTTTCCGTCCCGCTTTCACCGGACATAATGCACTCGATAGCGATAGTCTGCATATTGCCCGGACCCGTTCCGTCGGCGCACGTCCAGTTACAGCGATTGTCCTCAAGGTTCTGCCATGCGCAAATGTCGTCGGTATAGTAGCTGCTGCGGACGGTTCCCATATTGTCGTTGAGAGTTGCACGTGTATACTGCTCTGCGTCGTCCTCAACTCGGGGCAAATCCTCGGTGTTGTGGATCGTCACGCCAATGAGCGGCTTGGTGCGCAAGGGCGGCAGGGTAATTCCGTTAACGTTGTGGTCTTTCAGAAAATATTTGTGAACGGTCACGCCGTTAAGTATTGACGTGCTGTCAGGCGTTAGCTTCGGCAGATATATTTTTCCCATAGTTCATTTTACCTCCTGTTCTGTAATCTTTTTATTTAACTAAAATCTTAATATGGTTTTCGTCGAGCCTTGAAAGCACTCTATATCCTGTTTCGGCTTTCGTTGCTATGCCGCCGCCCGCGGGCTTGCAATAGCCGTTTACCTCGCAAGTGCCGTCGTCAACAACTATCAGCTTGCCAATAAGACCAACAGCCGCCCATTCCTTGCGGTCTAAGCGGCTGACATAGCTTTCGTTATCTTCCTCGCGGAAATCCTCGTTCAAAATCCATGCGCCGTTTTCGTCAAGCAGCCTTTCACCGAAAATGTCTGTTTTCCATTTCTTTCCCCAATCGTCCGTTTGCGCGTCTGCAACAACAGAGGGAGTTGCAGAAACAACTCCCAATATGTAATCGTCATTTTCGTTTGCGGGACGGATTTTTTCACCGTCAAGGGTCACAAACAAGCCACGCCTATCCTCGTTGTCGGGGTTGCCGTCAAACCATTCAAACATTTCCGCATAGTCCGCACCGCTTGCAGTGTAGGATTTTGTTCCTTTTATATCGCCCGCGGCTGTTATTCTAAACGCATTTGAACGAGTTGTTGCTGTCATACTGTTACCTGCATTATCTGTCCCTGTTCCATTACCTACGACAAACAAGTCTCCTGTTGTACCGGTTATATCTGCGGCTGTGGGTGTTTTGGAAAACTTACCACAAATAAAGTTTAAGTTCTTTGAAATATTGCCAAGCCCAAACATTCCAATACCTTTTACTCGTTCCGCTGAATTGCTATTGCCAAATATACCTGAATCGGAAGCGTCTTTAATATCATTTGATGTACCAAATATGCCTGTAGACACACAAGCCGCTCCGTTATTTCTTAATCCGCATATAATTGTGTATGAGGGTCCTCCATTATCAAATGATGAACCCTTTGTTCCTGCTGTATTTTCGTTTCCTACAACCAACACCCCATGTTCAGCAGATGAAGAACCTATAACATTTTCCATTCCGATGATGGCAGAATGGTAGGAGCAAAGTGTATTGTCACTGCCAATGATAAAACCATAGTTTCCTTCGCTGACATTACTTTCGCCCGCAACAATACTTCTCACACCCTGAACATTGTTAGAAAAGCCCAAAACTAAGCATTGTACCGCAGTGCAAGTATTTTTCGTACCGGATACAATAGAGTTTTTCCCCGAAACGTTATCCGCTGATCCAATTACAATGCTGTTGTCAAGATTATTATCAGCTTCACCATAGGAAATAGGGGTATCCCCTATGTAAAGACCGCCCTTATGTTCAGTATCATTTCCTGCACATATGACTTTTGATGTTACGGTGTTGCTGTTTGTATCCGAGCCGCTGTCAATTTGTTCCGACATTTCAACTGCTTTTTCCTGCAATTCCTTTATCGCTTCGGACGTTGCGTGCAAAAGAGCGTTGAAATACTCGGCGGGCGGCTTGTAACCCGGCTGAAATCCTTTTTCAATCAAATCCTGCGGAGGGGTAATGCCTGCGTTATCCCAATCAATGGGTCTTTGGTTAAATTCGATTGCCATAATATAATCCTCCTATAAGTTAATATCTATAACATCACCGACATAGCCGCCGATTGACTGTTCTATATTTCCAAAGCCCCTGTTTACGTCATAAACAGGTTCTGATGATGAAAATTCAAATGTACCGACAAGAGCGGGTTTCCACGTTATAATGTGTTCGCTGATTATCGACGGCGGCAATTTGTTACTGTAGGATATTGCCTTAACGGTTTTGGAAACGCCCTTGTAATCTCCCGCATACAGTATAAAAGGCTCTGTATACAATGTGGATTGATCCGTCGGGTCTGTACCGTCCGTCGTGTAGTAAATTCTCGCATTGTATGTACTGCTCGATAAGGTGATTTTGGCAGGCTTATTGTACGTAATTCTTGTATTTGGCGGTTCAACATATATTCGGGGCTTTCTTGTCCGTATATCCGTAACACCGGATACGACGGTACCAAAATAGCCGCCTATGGTTTGCCCGATATTTCCCCAGCCTTTGTTTGGGTCGTATTCCTCGGGAATGCTGCCAAACTCAAACGTACCCCAAAAATAGCTTGCCTCAATCTGAACTCCAATTGCGAGAAGCTTTTTTGTAAGCTCCTTAATTTGGTCGGCGTTCAGACCCGTTTCAAGCAAATTTTCATACGGCATATCTTTCAGGCGCACGGTAGCAATACTGTCCGTTACCTCGCTTATCTGCATATTTCCTTTCCCGAAAATATAATCAAGTCCATGCATAACGCTCATATAGTCGCTTTTGCTGATGTTTGCGGCAATATTAGCCTTTATAACGGCTCTGTACTGCTTATCGTTAAGAGTTCCGCGGTATAAACCAAGCATTTCACCGTAATCGTCAAGAATTTTCCCGAAAGCGTTATCCAGGTCAAGCATACTGACAACTTCTGATATATCCTTATGCAATTCATTTATGGCAGTCTCATTGATTTCCAATAGCTTGCTGTTGTTGCTTTGAGGTCTCTTGTCGTATGCGTCGGGAAGCTTTTTTACGTATGTTCTATTCTCAAAATCGCTCATGTTATCACTCTCACATTCACGTTATCGGGAATAAGCCTCGGCAGCTCCCACGGATCGCACATAACATTGCTTTCGGTATATGTGCCGCCTCCGTCGGCTGAAATTGTAATTGACGGGACTTCAACCACTCCCGCAACACTATGTACAAAGCTGTAAAATTTTGTTCGGTATACGTCCTCGCCGTTTCCCAAATTCATAACATAGTCTGAAATCCGTTCGGCGATCTTTTCTTTTCCCACAATGCCCTCAAAGTCGTTATTTACCCTTATTTCGACGTTTACGCGGATTTCAATTTCAGTTGAGCGGGTAAAGTTTACCGTTTGCTCAACATCGTAATCGTCCAAAAATGCAGCCGCCGTATTCCCATAGGATTTTATTCCTATGGGCTTTTTTCTGAAAATAGCTTTGGCAATTTCGGTATCACCGACAAGAGGCGCAAAAACATACGCCTCAAAGCTGTGAGGCGGTCTGCCTTGAGCGTCCGTGTAGTCGCTGTCATTCTCAATTACCGTTACGCTCTCCACGTTCTGTATTCTGTAAATCTCGGAACGAATAGAAGCCGCTGCGCCGCTCCCTCCGCCGCCTATTGCTTGCAGCCACCTTTTTCTTAATTTATAATCGCTTTCGGCAGCTTCGCCGACTGCAATTACTTCAACGTCTTTTACGCGGTCTACATCAACGGACGGGTTTGTAATTTTGGTTATCGTTCCCAACTCAACATTGCCGATCGTGCCTAATTCGGTACAGGTAACATTAACCGTTCCCTTTCCGCTGCTGTCAAGCGTTACATCTTCAACGGTGTAATAGGTTATTTCCGTTTCGGTTTCTTCAGCGGAAAATAAAAATCCCATTTTTACAACGGCATTTGCCGCTCCGCCGATCTCAACCTTTCGCGTTGCGGCTATCGCGGGATTTCTTGTAATGCCCGCATACGGACAAAGACGGTCAAGATTAATTCCGCTTGATGTGCTGGGGAAACGTGCATAATAGGCGGATTCCAAAGCCTCATATGCTTTTGTAATTTCGTGAACTACTATTCGCTCTAATTTTCCTAATATAGCTAATTCAGATGTGTCTATATCTTCTCCGAATTGCTCTTTACAGTGCTGAATAACCGACTGCAAAAGCTCATCATATGTAGGACATTTAAAGCCTAATGCCGTTATCATTGCCGTGTGCCTCCCTTACGCAAAACTTAGTACATCGCTTATTATCGTTCCGTCGGCTTTCTTTGCTGTAAACTTTATTTTCATTGTTCTTTTGTCAAGCTCATAATCAAAATCTGTAAGGTACAGAGAACTGTCAACCTGGATAAGTCCCGATAATATCTCGTTTCGCACAAGGTCCTTTTCGGGATTTTTCTTGATAATGTTTTTACGGTTTATTCCCTCGTTTAAGTTTAAAAACCATTCCCCTTTATTCGTTTGGAGAATGGTTTTTATCGTTTGCAGCAAAAGCTTGTCGCCCTCGATTGTGGCGATATCATTATTTTTTATAACAATATCTCCGTTTTCATCAAGCAAGAAGTTTTTCATTTTTGCCCTCCAATCTTAACGCCGTATATCTCATATACAAGCGTTCCCGCGCTTGTATCATCATTGCTTATGTAAAGCTTGGTGTTCGTCGGGAAACCGTACTTTATGCCGAAAAAGCTTGCGGACTGTATAAGCCTTCCGATATCTTTATTTGGATTTATGATATCTGTGCTTGTTGCTGTATTGCCCGCAAAATTCACCGTTTGAGTTGCACCGCTTTCATTTTTGCCTGTGTATGCTGTTGACGCTGCTGAAAAATCCTTTTTGATTTTAACGATTAAAAAATCATAATCGTTTATATTGCTTATTGTTCGCACGTAAGCTGTATTAACCGCTGTTGATATTTCTCCTGTCAATTTGATGATTTTATTGTCCGAGCTCCAAACGTCCGATAAAATCATTTTTAGAACTTCAAATAGTCCATTGCCGTTTAAACAATTCATATTATCACCTTTTGTCTTTCGCGCAAAAGCTTTACCGCAATTTAATCAATAAATATATTTGGTTACTTTATGTGCAGAACTATGAAGCTCGGTCAGCTCCTGCTCCAACATTTTCTTTCTTTGGAGCAATTCTCCGCGTTCCAAATAGGTTGTACCCGGCTTTTTAAGTTCCGCGGTTATCTGCTTAATACGTGATTCTATGAAAGCAATGGTTTCCTCATATTCGTTGTACACTTCCTTGTAAGCCCTGACTGTTTTTTCTTCTTTCGGAGGACGCTCCTTTTTGTAAACACGGGTAATGTCCTTGACAAACTCGGGCTTATCTGTAACATCTACAATGTGTATGCATTCCACGCTGTAGCGTCCGATATTTTTGGCGATAGCTTTTTTTATTGTATTTACACTGTTAACCACCGAGACTGTGCTGCGGTCAACGCTTTCGCTTACCTCCCGCATACTTGCGTCCTTGTTTGCTGCAAAGTATAACGCCGCGATCTTTTGCTGACGCGTCGTAAGTTCATTTACAAGAATATCCGCAATTATCTTACGCATATACTGTTTTTCCAAAGTATCTTCGCCGCGGAAAATACCGTTTAAATCCAATACCAGTATTTTGTTGTCTTTATCGGCAAAGTATATTCTTCTGGCTTTCTTGCCGTTTCCTGACATAGCCGAGTTCCTCCTTTTGGGTATTAATATTCGAGTTCACCCTCCGACAGAGCAATACGCATAAATTCTGCCCGATAGTGTCCAAGATTATCGCTTATTTCCGTTTTCGCTCTTTGTATGGTTCGTGTTACCGTAGAACAGTTTACTTCAAGTTCTGCTGCGATGTCTTTCATACTTCTGTTGTCGGCGTAGAACATTACCGCCATTTCTGCCTGACGTTCGGACATATAGCTTGCCCAAATATCCTTTAAAATTTTACGCATATACCGTTTTTTGAGGGTATCCTCGCCGCCGTCAAACAAATTGTTAAGGTCAATCACCGTAACCCTGTTATTTTTATCGCGGATAAGAAGCTGACGGCTTATTTTGCCTTTCACATTTATTCCTCCCTCAACCACCGAATGTATGCAGTACCGTCCCAATAGTACCGCTTTGCGTCCGATATGCCAGTTTCGTCCGTTTTACAAACATAGTAAATGAATCCGAGGCGCGGTCTTTTAAATCTGTCCTCGTCGTCGGGGGAAGGGAGTGCTTCAAATGTCGGATATGTACCTTGCGAAATTTCCTCATAAGGAGGCTGACCGCACCTGACAGCAATAGCATTGCCGCGGAACACATAATACTTGATAACATCTTCCTGCGTTTCAAGCCACTTTTCAAATTCAAAATCGTATATCTTACCGTCAAGCGACATCAGAATATAGTCGATCTCGTCCCCGTAAAGGTCGCGGAATGCATTGTGTAAAACAAGCCCGTCCTTTGGTACGGAGGATATAAGGTAATTGCACTCTTTCAACTGAGTAACAGCGTACTCGTCGGAACCGTATTCACGATAGCTCAAAGGAATGACCTTGTTGTAAAATTTAGGAATGTACCATACTGCCGTACCGTTTGAACCGTCGTCCGTGTAGTTTTCGTCGCCCTCAAAAGCGATGATGTTCATATTTGCGTCAACGGTACATTTTTTTGCATTCGGAAGCATAGTAAAATTGAAATGTGTGTTATCTTTGAGGTTTTTAATAATGCCCTCAAAAAAATCCTGATGAACGCCGATAACATCATCTTCGGAATAGTTCACGCATTCCTTTATATCGACAGTATTTCCGTTTACTTCCATAAATTATAAAAGCCTCGCTTTCGTTTTATTATTGGCTGACGGAATACGTACCGTCGGCATTCAGAGTATAGCCCTCGCGTTCTGGGTGAAGTCCGTCGTCCGCTCTTGATACGCTGTACAGCGGAAAGCGTATAAATTCCTTACCGTAACTTACCGATGTCAGCATATACAAGCCTTTAGCGACCGTTCCGTCGGAAGCATGGTACCCGCCGAGGGGATTAATGTACAAAACAGTCAGCGCGTCATTGTTAGGAATAACAGTATCGTCGTCCTCGTAGGTCGGTGTAGCTAAAGCGTTGGCAGCCGTAACCGGGATTATACAGTGGGCAACTGTTGTCAACGCTTCCGAATTGTAACACCATTCCGAAATTTTTTCTATAATCGATCCGACAGTGCCGTATCCCGTTCCTGCAAACACGCCAATGTTTTTACATACACCGATATTTTCTTTTGTAATATTGACGCTTCCTGTTCTGTAAGAGGGTTCAGCTTCGCCCTTAATACTGCTTACAACAGCGTTTTTATCCGCCTTGTTTTTAAAATCTGATAAAATCAGCTTTAAAGTTTCAAGCAGCCCGTCGCCGTTTAACCAACTCATTTATTACACCTCATTCATAGCAAGTACGGGCGCATAATTTGGCTATGCGCCCGTACTGCCGTATTTAACATTTAGCCGTTCACGGCGGCTTTTGCGCTTGCGTAAATAGCTGAAATTTCGGAGTTTGTCAGCGCGTGCAGATCGCTTGCAAGAACATAGCCTGACAGATCCATTGCAGTGGAGCCGACAAGTTCAAAATTGCCGTTAATGTAAAGGTATTCGTCGTAAACATTGCCCGTTTCGCCTGCGGTATCCTTTGCGATAAGGTAAAAAATGTTTGTTTCGCCCGTTTCGGGAAGTTCCTCAACAATCTGCGCCGAAAAGCTTGTGATATTCGCAAGAGCGTTTCTTACATAATCATATACCGCCTTAGAGCTTGCCGCCGCCATTGCCGTCGATTCGCTTGTAATTGCCGTATCAAGCGTAGGAATGGTTTTACGAACGTCGTTTAAGTCTTCTGTCTGCACGTAGTTTGTAAGGTCGGGAGCCACCGACTTAATATCAGACATAAGCAGCTGAAAAAGAAAAAGAAGTCCGTCCTGGTTTAATCCCGTGAACTCTCCATAGTTATTATTTGCCATAATATGATTCCTCCTACTAAAATTTAAAAGTGCGTAGTACGCCCTTTTGCTTGGTTATATATGCTTAAAATTTGCATATTCGTTAAAGGATTATGGATATGTGCTATATTTTGCAATTGTTCAATTGCTTCTGTCACCGATTGAGGAATATTCTCACCCCCGCCGCCCTGTGGTTTGTCGTAAGCAGCGTCCTCTTTTCTGTTCAAAATATTAATCTTTACGTCTGTTGCCATAGATAAATAGCCTCCTTGCTTATACCTTTCGGTACAGTGGTATCAATTCTTTATTTATTCTTACAGTTCACCTCCGTCTCAGCCGCTTTTGATGATACCTACCACAACAGCGTCCTTGATATTATGGTGTCCCAAATTTGGTACAGCCTCTTTGCCGTTTCGGGTCTCGGTATTATCCCTCTCACAGCAAACGCACAAACAGATGTCGCCTACTTTGATAGGCTCTTTTTTCAGATGTACGCGAGTTTCCTCACGGCAGGAACAATTTACCGTCCCCGAGCCTGTCCCGGTACCCGTACCCGTTCCGCTGCCGGTCTCGGTATTAACATTAACAGTCGTGCTTACGGACGTTGTAACATTGCAGGAACAGCCGTTGTTACCGTTTATGAGGCATTGCCTTTTTTCTTCAACAAGCCTGTAGCGGCAATGCTCCAATACGGGGATATCGGACAAAACCGCCTGCCTTTTTGCCTGTTGTCCCAACGGTTTAAGCAGGTCGAGCGGCTGAACGCAAGCCGTGTCACAATCCTTGCTAAGCTTTGTTATTCTGCCTATAAAAGACGTATGCAAATGCAACAGCTGTTGTTCAAGCATATGATTTGTCATAACCGACATTTATATCACCTCGACTTCGGTAGTAAAATCCGTTCCGCTGCAAGTGTGCTGACCCTTTCGCACAACGTATTTGCCGCTTGCGTAAAGGCTTTTTAAATTAACGGACGCGCCTGTGGTTATTTGGTGCTGCAAAAGCATTTCAAGCTTATAGCCCGTTATTTTTTCTTTTTTAGAGCTTTCGCCCTCTCTGTTTGTTACAGTTTCCTCAAATTCCTCGGGACTTCCGATCAAACCCGTATCCTCGTTTATTTCAAAATGCGCTCCTATTGCCTTGCTTTGCGGTCTGGTGTATACCTTTCCGCCGTTTATATAAGTGACCGCACCGCACATCTCGCTGTATTCCTTGATGTTGTCTGCCAGTGCGCCGTCAATATTTGTCGCTTCTTTCATAGTAATATCTTTTGCTACCTGAAACATAGCGACAGGCAGTTTTAGCTTGTCTATCAAGTCTTTTAGAATATATGACGCTTTCACGCCCTTTTTATATGCAAGACTTTGAACGCTGTCATTGTCGAAATCCTCTTTATCTATCGCCTTAATGGTAGTTCGGTCGTCGCACCCCTCGCGCTTCGTTTTTACTTGACTGATACGCCCCGAAAAGATAACGCCCGTATCGTCATTATATCCTGCTTCAACTGTTATTACAGCGTTGGTTTTTAATTGCGCTATAGTGTTTTTGCTTAGATTAAAAACACAAATTTCCGCTTCATTCGGTACTATATCATCATCAAAAGGTATGGTAAATTCTATATCTAAATCGTCACTATCAATTTTTACGCCGCCCGATTTAACAATGGTTTTCTGCCCGAACATTCCCGTCGGCTCTTTCAGCTCCATTGAGCTTTTTTCTTCCCAACCCTCAATGGCTTTTACCATACGGGAAATATGCTTATTGTCCCGCGGCTCGAAAACCTTTTCCGATATGTTCAAAACATTCACTCCTCGTCGTCAATGCACAAAAATACCGTTTCACCGAAGTTTTCCCAAGTAACAATATCCCTATTGCCGCTTTCGTCCAGAGGAATAATAGTCAGGCAGGGAATTTTGCCGACGGTATAAAAGTCGTTGAACAGCGGCATACCGTATAATATCGGCTCCCCCGCGCACATCATTTCACCGTCCTTATACAGCCTTACGGTAAACATATCGGCTTTGCTGTTATAGTGAAATTCAAGGGTGAAAACCTCCGAGGCTAACAGAATATCAAATTTATACGGTATTTGCGATTTGTTCACAATGATCTTATCTTTCATTGATATCCTCCGACGGTTATTTTTTATTGTAAACGTGCAGTTTTGTACCCGCTTGCAGGGTCGTCCAATCTCCCTTTACCTTTGGCGCGTCCGGGTTATTTTCCATAATAAAACTCATACTGCTGCCTTGTGATTTGTACGCCTTTTCACCTAAATAGTACGCCGTTTCTCCCGATTTTACCGTATGGTATACTTTTTTGCCCGTGTCGCTGTTATCCTGTTTCTGCTGTGTTCCCGCGGAGGTTGTGGCTTTTGTTGTAGTTGTAACATTTTGCTCTGTGTATGCGCTTTTTGCAATGCGCACCTCTTTGATCTCCATAGTGAAGCTGCAACCGCCCCAAATAGTGTTGGGGTGTCCCGTATCAAAGACTACTATTTGCGCATTTTTTATTGTATTACGTCCAACGTAGGATACAAGTGCGCCCGTTTGGTGTGCTTTCGTTATCTGGGAAAGAATGTCGGCGGCATTTTCGCCGACGATCTCACCCGATATTGCGATCGTAACAGGATTTCGCCGCACATGATCCGTTATGTCGATACCCTTTTCAACGGGGTGTGTTACAGCCTCGATCCCGCGCTTAACATCTTCTTTTTCAACAAAAACATATAAGCTTCCGTTGATCAAAGCCATTTATATCACACCTCCGTTGTTTGTGGGTTTCTGCGGTCTGCGCTTTCAAAAAAGTCGCTCATTGCCTCGTCGAACCAACGCTTGAATTTTGATTTTATGTCTCTGTCCGTGCCGTTTGTGTAGAACGTTGCGTTAAACTGCGGACTGTACGTGTTTCTTTCGCTTGTGTACGACCTTGATGTATTGCTTACGGAACTGTTCTGCGGCGTATAGGTTTGACCGTAAGGTATAGACATATCGCCCATTTTTTGCGCCGCCGCCCCGACCTCGGGTAATTTGCTCTTAATTCCGTTGATATCTCCTTGAACCGTGTTCACACCTGTTTCAAAAAGCACTCTCGACGGGGAATGAATATCCAACGCCGAATTGACCGAATTGGTTACAGTGCTTGCCATTGACTGCGCCGCGGCAGCCAGCGCGGAACGTCTGCTGTTTATGCCTTCGATCAGTCCGTCTGCAATATTCGCTCCGCTGTTTTTCAGGTTGCAGCCGCTTACAGCCGCTTTTATACTGTTCATAGCGTTTTTTACGGCAGTTACAGCCTCGTCCAGCTTTGTTTTGGTTACGGCAGCAAGCTCCGTCATGTTAAGGTTCATTGCCTCTGCGGCTTTAAGAGAACCGTCCGAAATGTCTGTTGTAACAATACTCATGGTATCGGAAACAGTGTTCTGCATGTCGCCCATTGCCTCGGTAACTGAACCCGAACCGTTTGTAAATCCGCTTGAAAAGCCTGTTGCTGCCTGTGCGCCTATCTGTGAGGTATTGGCAGAAACGCCGTATAATGCGCTTTGAGTGTCAGCGGCAACACCCGCCGCTGCTGTCGTCGGAGCATACGAAGCCGCCGAAATGCCGTTTGCAAGCCCCGCCATAGCGTCCGTACCGTATTGCGGTGTTGACGATACTAACTTTTGCAGTTCGCTATCCGTAAGTGTTTCCGTGTTAGCCGCCGCCGAAACGGGCATATATGCCGACATATCAATGCCGCTTGCCAGATTTGCGTTTAGGTCTATACCGTATTGCGATGTATCGGTAATTCCGCTGAGGGTCAGGTCTGTTTGGTTTACCATTGCTCCGGCTGAACCCGTCGGCATATAGGCTGACATATCAATACCGTTTGCAAAACCGCTGTCAAGGCTTGTTCCCGCGGTCGTACCCAAATCAAAGGCTTTCGCGTCAAGTCCCGCGCTGCCCTCGTCAAAGCCCTCTTTCAGGCTTTCGCCGCCTGTTTTTCCCGCTTCCTTGCTCGTAAATCCTAACTTCTCGCCTATCCACCCGAAAAAGCTGCTTATTTTTTCGCCAACCCATTTTATAGCGTCGCCTATTGCATTAAAGGCGTTTCTTACCCATTCGCATTTTTGATACAACACCACAAATACGCCGACTAATGCCATTATTGCAATAACTATCCATGTAAGGGGGCACGCAAGCAGCGTTCCGTTAAGCAGCATTTGTCCTACTGCCGCCGCCTTTGTTGCAACAGTCGTCGCCACCAAAGCCGCTTTTGAAGCCACCCATGCAGCGGATTCTTTAACTTTCAAGGCTATTCCTGCAAGTATTGTTGCATTGTTGCCGTTTTGTGCCGCTGTTGCCGCAACAGTAGCACCCGCCGCCATTGCCTGATGTGCCGCCATTACCGCCGTAACCGCGCCGTGTATCGCCGATATAGCGTTGACTACAAGCATTACGGCTTTAAACGCTATAAAAGCTATCGTCAAGCCCTTTACAATCGGTAAAATAACGTTCATGTTGTTTGCTATGCCGCTGAATATGCTTAACGCCAAACTTCCGACCGTTGAGAAAATCGGTGCAAGACTGTTCCACATAGATTGACCGAACTGAATTACAACTCCGATAACCTGTTGTATTTTGTTAAATATGCCCTCAATGTTGGTTTTCAAATCGGAGAACATTGTGGTGCTCATGGTTTTGCCTGTAAAGCCCTCATAAACCGCCCTTATAATTTCTGCGATAGCTTCTTTGGCTGCCGAAACAAGAGTAGGGGAGTTAGTCTTGACGACTTGCACAACCCCTTTTATAAGCTGCACCGTACCGCTTGCCATTGCGGGAAGTAAGGATTTTATCAGCGTGGGGAGCTGCGCGATCAAAACGTTTAATATACCCGGCAATGCGTCAATAAGTCCCTGTGTTATCGAAATAGCAGAATTTATCAGAGGAGGTAATAAATCCTGCGCTATTTTGGGTATTTCTTTGACGATCAGAGGCGTAAGCTTAGTAATCAGCGAGCCGACCCCTCCGAGAGCCTTTTCAACAACGGGCATGATGTTTCCCGAAAATATTCCTACAGATGAAACCAAATTATCTACGCATTGATCAAAGCTGTCCCCGCCCTCGATCATAGCGGGGAGCAGATTATTCCACGCTGAACGCATAGAATTGAGAGAACCCGTTATAGTATGCTCCGCTTCCTTTTGCGTTGTTCCGTAAATACCTGTTTCGACCTGAACCGCGTGTATGGCTTTTACGATATTTCCATAACTGAGACTTGTTGCGTCAATAGTTTTGTCAAGCTTTGCCGCGTCTGCAACAAGGCGTTCCATTTCCTCTTTGGTACCGCCGTAACCCAGTTTAAGGTTATCGAGCATTGTGTAATTCTGTTTTGCGAAGCCCTGATATGCGTTTTGGATCGAGCTCATATCGGAGCCCATTTTATTGGCGTTGTCCGCCATATCCAAAATAGCCATATCAGCGTACTCAACGGCTTTTTGAGTATCGCCCTCAAGACTTTGCAGCAGACTTGCGGAAAATCCCGTCACGGTTTCCATATACTCGTTTGCCGAAAGTCCCGCCGTTTTATAGGCGTTATTCGCATTTGCAATAACAGCGTTTTGACTGCCGATAAGGTTATCGTACTCGTCCTGAACCTCGCTGACGGACTTTCCCACAAGCTTCGCATATTCTTCAACACTGTTTGTGTCCTTTGCGCCCAAAAGGGTCTTAACGCCGCCTACAAGCTGTTCATAATCAGCATAAGAATTTACGGCTTGCGTTGTAAGCGCACTAACGGCAACGGCAGCGGAAGTAAGCCCGACGGTCATAGTTTTAAACGATATTCCCGCGAGCTTCTTAACACCCGAATAAGCCGCGCCCGCGGCTTTTTTTCCTATTTCGGTTAAACGACCGCTGACCTTATCAAGTCCGCTGTTTAGCTGTGTTAAAGCCAGTTTACCCAAACCCTTTAAAGACGTGTGCGTCCGCGTTGCCGATCGCTGCGTATTTCGCGCACTTTCGGCGGCGTTTCCAAGTGCGCCGCCTAAACCTTGCGCACTTCTTGCGGCATTGCTCAGCGCGTCGTCCGTACCGTTCAGCCGCGCTGTAAGTCTGTTCAATCCGTTATCGTCCGTCGCGCCTGTGATAGCGTTTCTCATGCTGTCAACGCTTCTTGTAAGGTCGGCAAGCCCGCTGTTATCAACATCAAACGATATTTGGACTATATCCTGACGTACAATGTTTTCACCAGCCAAATTAACTGCCTCCTGACCTTACTTTTTTGAAACGCTTTCATTTATTTGTTCTATAACAATATCCAAAGCGATATTTGCTTCGTCTATCTGCTGCGGGGTCATATGATTGAACACATAATCATGCGTGAAGTTTCCTATATCGGAAAATATAAGCCGCCATGCGCCCCAGTTACTCAGAACCCTTTGAGTTAGCTGACTTTTGCTTTTCCTGTTTGTCTCGAAAGTTGCCCTCCATTACGTTGCGGGCAAATCCAATAACCGCATTCAGGTCGTCCATGTTGTCGAAATCGTCCGCTGTAAGTCCTTTAGGCTCGACAATGACATTTTCAAGCAAGTATTTTGTATGCTTAACAACGCTTGCCGTGTTTGTGCCGTCAATGTAGCCGCTATCCGCAGCCTCAAGAGCCGCCGAAATGCCGTTAAACTGCGCCGTGTACTCAACGCCGCCGATCTTCTTTTTTACTGTGTAGGGTTTTACTGCCATAGTTTAGTCCTCCTAAAAAATTTAAAATTAAAAGGGGCTGAAAAACGCCCCTTTGAAAACGAATTTTAATCAGACGTAACGTCGTAGTCAAAGACTTTGAATACGAACTCCATATCTTTTGCTTCCTTGCCGCGGTCTACCTCGGCAAAGGTGATAAGATTTGCCATTGTGCCGCCGAAACGTTCTCCGAGAGCCTTATTTATGCACCACAGCGGAAACGTGTCCTGCCGTTTCGCAAGGCTCATAAGATAAGGCTTTTGCGGACTTGTAGCCTGTACAGTGATCGTTACCGAACCAAGCGAATTGTTAATAATGTTCTTTATAACGTCGCCTTGCGCTCCAACGGAAGGACTGAAAAAATCCTCGTCCTTCGAGCCTTTTATCATATCCTCGCCCAAGCCCGTTATATAAACGCTGTCAACAACGATCGTACAGTCGTTAGCGTCGTACCTTGTAACATTTACCGACATTGCTTGTAACCTCCTTACAGCGTAATTTCGCCCGTAATTTCAACGTAATGAACAGCACCCGCAAGAGCAAACGTGAATTGTCCTCCGATATACTTTCTTGTTGAACGCTGTTCCTCCGTGGTATCTTCGCGCAGCGCAAAATTAACGGTAAAATCGGGGGAACCGTCGGCGGTAGTGGCAATTATGCCGTTGTTAAACGCTCCCTGTAATACGTCAACGACAACGCTTTCAAGCAGCGCAATACCGTTGTTGGTATAAGGTATTTTCTTGCTTGAATTAAGCAGCCTTTGAGTACGATATGTAATTTGCTGTATCACATAGTCCTCGCTGTCAACAATGTCTATGTATTCGCCGCCAAGCGTGATACCCTCGGAGGTAACATTGTCTCCCGCCTTTGTCACAAAGGTGATACCGCCTTTTTTGTGAATCTTTGCGATCTCGTCATCGGACAAATTCTGCGGGGTAATCCCTTTAAGAATCGTGTCGTGATATGTAAAGGAACCCGCTTTAAGTCCTGCGGTCGCGCCCACCAACGCCGCTTCGGGATTAGGGTATTTCCCGTCTGTGCAGTACAGAATGACCGTCCTCTTAACGTTTTCACGGTTAAATTCGGTTGTGTCGTCTGCCGGGACACTTGCGAAATACATTTTGTCGTCCGTCTTTTCAATTGCCGCGCTGATTTCCGCTATCTCGTCAGCCGCGCCAATGCAAATGAGCTGCCTCCAGTTATGAGACAAGTTGCCTTTTGCCTCCAGCCACTCAACGACCGTTGATGTGGTTTCACAGATAGCGATTTGTTTAGGCTTATTGTCCTGCATAAAAATAAGTTCAGCCGCCTTGTATACGCCGCTTTCCTTGTCATATGCCTCTTTTATGTCGTCAAAGGTTATTCCGTCCGTATATTCCTGAAGCTTTCCGTCGGACGGTGCGGCAGTCAGCTTCACAAGAATAAGGGGAATGCCAAGCCCGGTATAGCCTATCGGCTTTGCCAGGTCAATTTTTACCTTGACATCATTCATTGCCTGATTTCCTCCTTTAAATTTTTTTAATATCTGCGGTTTTAATTTCTCCGACGTAATCAATTGGATTTTCAATTTCATCGTACAGCCAAAAAACAACGTCAAAGCCTTTTTTATATTCGTACTCTATTGTCAGAACATTGTCACGGCTTGTAACGCTTGTTACAGACTGAACGATTATATGATTGTCCGACAAATACGCTCTGCCGATATGGTCTAACCAGTCACGGGCTTTCAGCGCAAGTCTCAAAGCCTCGCTTTCATCGTCCGACTGGACGGTAATGCTCCACGTCTGGGTGACGGGCTTTCGGTCTGTACCGTCGCTGTATTCGCCGTATGTGCCGTTATTTTCGCTTGCCGCGGTCGTAACATTATATGACAAATACGGATATTTCGGCGGTTCTGCGTTTTGATTGCCCCTGATAACGGGTATTTGCAGAAAGCTTTTCAGTCCCTTAACGACGTTGAGCCGAAGATTTTCATTGTCTATCATTGTTCTGCACCCGCTTCACCAAACGCGCTGACGTATTTAAGAACATATGAATAAAAGCCCGTAAAATCGGCGTTATCCGTTTCGGCTTCAACATTGTATTTTTCGCCCTTGAAAATAACCGAAACGTTTTTCCAACTGCTTTCAAAAGGTGTCAGCAAAAACAAATGCTTATCTTTAGCGGTAAGCGTTCCCTCGCTTCTGAAAATCTTGCTTTCCTTAAAACCGATTATCGCGCCTATCATTGGTATTTCGCGGGTTTCGCCTTTTACCCATTCGCCGCGGTCGTCATATTTTCCCTCGGAGCTGACAATTGCGGTAAATTCACAGCTGTATTTTTCGATAAGCCGTTCAAAGTTAAAATACTGCATTAGTCTGTCCTCCACGATATGCTTTCAATCATTTCTCCCGTATCCACAAGCGGATTGCTCGACCCTTTTGCAAGAACCGTTGCGCTGCTGTTAGGCGGAGTTTTCAAATCGCGGGCATACTTTTTTATTTTAGTCGCCAACATTCGCCCCGCCATATCATAGAACTGCTGTTCGCTCATATCGCCGCTTATTACCTGACCTAACGCCATTTCAACCTTTTTCAAGACCTCATCGGCGTATTTGTCGTGTCCCGCCCTCAAAAAGGAACGTTCAGGAATTTTCACCGACTGCGTAAGCCAGTAGTAAAACTCAAGACCGTTTCCCTCGCCTTTGGCAAGAAATTTTTCGCCGCTTGCCGCCGTAAATACAAAAAGATCGGGAAAGTCTCCCGCTTTCTTTCCTACAGCGTCGGGGTGAATAGGAACGGTCAGATATTTTGAACGCTTTGCGGTAATAGTACAGCCGTACTCATGTATACCCGCAAGCCAAGCGTGGTTACTGTCAAAAACTCCGACCTTGACCGTTTTGCCGTTCAGCTTTTCGGCGTTTGCGGTCATTTCGGGCAGCTTGTCAAATGTGGTGTTTCACTTTACTCCCATGTTACCACCTCCTATGAGCGGTAACAAACCGAACCCTTGATTTAAGCCATTTGCCGAGCAGCTCCTCTGCATACTGCCAAATCAGCGTCCCCTTATCGGTACTGCTGAAGGACTGGCTAAGTCCCTCCGCGCTTTCGGACTGCACTCCCGCTCTCGTTGACATTATATCAATAAAACGCACTATAAAAAGCCTTACGCTTGCGGGTAAGGCTTCTAATGCGTTCATATCAACAGTAAGCGTTGTGTTTTCCGCTATCCATTCAAACGCGCTCTCAGCTTTCAGCAAATTGCCGTCAGTCAGCGGTACGCTCAACTTTAGGCTTTCTGCCTGTTCTCTTGTCAGCATTTTTCTTTCCTGCCTTTTCTTTTGGCGGGGCGAGGCTTTCTGCCTGTTCAACGATTTCAGCCTCTTCACCCGCCACTGCGGTTTCTGCTTTTTCTGCCTGTTCGGCGATCTCGGCGGCTTTTTTCGCCGCTGACCGTTTTCGTCTTATCCAAAAACTGCAAGACATTGAAATTACCTCCGTTTGGTATTTTAACCGAGCTTGTGACGCAGGCAGGCAATGGGAACCTTTTTGTGGTCTGTAATCAGCTTCCAGTTTGCACACGCGGCAAGGTCTATGTTAGCGGGATACATATTTGTTGCTTTTGTATACTTACCTTCGCTTACCCATGACAAACCGCGCGGGTGTATGATCTGACACCAACGGTTTATAAGATAATTCTTCGCGCCGAGCTTGTCCCTGTCGGTTTCGGTACCGACAAAGCCCTGCGGCGAACCGTCCTGCCTGATAAACGCGCCGCTGCCCAAGAAATACGTGTCATATACAGCTGTACCCGCCTTTGTCATCTCGTAGTAATTGCCGATATTTTCATCAGCAGGAACTTGAACCGCCGTATATGTTCCGTCGCTTTCAAGCACGTAGTATGTTTTTCCCGCTGTAACCGCCGTATCGGCAGTTTTGGCATATGTACCGTCTATCTTCACGGGCATACTGTCGTCAATGGTAATTCTGTAGCCGAGATAAGTCTGGATTTCGACTGTATCGCCCGCGGGGTTAAATACGGGCGTTCTTGCGATCATATCATTTTTCTGCAAGTACGTATATGTCGCGGAGTGCATAAACACCATACCAAGCGCGCCGTAATGGTCGCCCAAAAGCTGTTTAGTATCAAGTGTCGCGGTCTGTGAAATGTTCGCCGCTGTTCCCGTTCCACCCGATACGTCGTTCACATGACATTTAAGCGCGCCGTTTGTCGGGTCGAGAATACCTTTAAGAATAGAAAGGTAAATCTTCTGTTCCCTTGTGTTTCTCCAGTCTGCCATAAGCTGCGCGATCGCCCCCATAGGATCGGACCCGCCGAGAACGCGCGAAAGGTCTGTATCTCCCCACGCTTTTTGTCTTATCAAAAGCGTTGCGCGAAAATCTTTTGTTGTTACGCCTCCGATAGATACATCATCTTCGCCGAAAACATCTTCCTCGCCCTCCAACGGGTTATACATAGGAACCTGAATAAAACGCCCGCCCTGTGGTGTTCCGTTGATAAGTGCCGCGACTGTAGCGTCAGGTGCAGCAATGCCCGAGTTAACAAAAGTATTCAATTCCGTTGTACGGTCAATGACATACTGTGAAAACTTTTCGGGTACGATCTGCATATTTGCAATAGTAGTAATTGGCATTATAATTCCTCCTGTTAAATTATTTTTAAGTCCTCAAAGACTTTTTTGATTTTGGGGAACTGGCTTGCTATCCAGTCAACCATTTCCTCATTTCTTGCCCATGGTGAACTTTCCGAAAGCCCGCTTTCAAATAAAAAAGCATGAATTATCTCATGCCGCAAAACCTTGTTTTGATAATCTTTCAAATTTTTTTTGGAATGACTATCGGGCTTCATTTCGTCAACGACGATCGTTTTTGTTGTTTCGTCGCAATAGCCGTCCATGTCGTTCAGGTACGGTTCATTGTCGGCATTGGTTATGTTGATTTCGTATTCGGTTCCCAACACATTCGCTTTCATCACTTAACACCCGCCGCCGCTTTCAGTTGAGTTGCAAGCTCGGGGTTAGTTACTTCAAGCTTCATCTGCTCCGTAAAGTTAAACTGCTCCTTTGAGTACGGATTTACGCCGTTGTTGAGCGTATCGCTCTTTTTCGGAGTATATCCCGCTTCCTTGAAGCGTTTATTGACTTCGGCTGTAACCGCCTTGTCGAAAAGCTCCTTAAACGCCTTGACCTTGGACTTGATTTCCGTTTCGTCCGCACCCATGACAAAATCAACAAGAGAAAGAGCCGTGTCGCTGCCGTCGTCAAGACCCGCCTCTTTTATCGCTTTTATGGCAAAAAGACGGTTTTCCTTGTCGGTAATAGCCTGTTCACGTTCGGCAATTTCCTTTTCCCTACTTTCAATCTCAAGCTTTTTAAGCTCCTCGTCAGTAAGCTTATCCTGCTGCAAGCGGTCAAGCTTTCTCTTGTATTCAGCCGTTTTTTTGCGCTCTGCCGCCATTTCCTTATCGACCCGCGCCTGAACGATCTTGTCAAGCTTGTCAATGTCAATAGGTTCTTTGGACGGTTCGCCGTCATCGGGCTTTGGTTCGGGGTCTTTGGGCTGTTCTGTGGGTTCGGCTTCCTTGACGTTCTTTGCCATTTTGTCAAACTCCGCTTGTGTGATTTGTCCCGCCGCTAAAAGCTGTTTGAGTTTTTCAAGTGTCATACTGCTGCCTCCTCGCAAAATATAAAAATCCATATAGAATTTTTTCGCTCTCCGTATAGAAAAGCAATTTTTATATACAAAAAAGACAAACCCTATAGATTTGTCTTTAAATGCCATTATTAGCTTTTACTTTTAATAAAAATAGCGTTCACCCTTTCGGATAAACGCTATTAATTATAACTATTTCATTATAATTATATCATTACAAATCAACTTTTTCCATTGACATTATGCACAAAGTATTTTGCTGTTTGTTATGTCAAAGTAATAAATCAATTTCCTTGCTTTAAAGCCTTAGCCGCCAATATTCGTGCTTTTTCTTCACGCGCTTCTTTTTCAAGACGTTCTATTTCGGCTTGTTTTTCTTCACGTGTCATTTTCTTTATCCAATCTGGGATTATAACGTTATCATCTAAATAGGTTTCCATTTCCATTTAATCTACCTCCCAAAAATTTATCGCATGATTGATTTTTAACTTATTCAGAGCAGCGATTTGAGCGTCAAATTCGCTTTTTCCGTCAGATAAAAATTTGTCAATGTAAAGACTGTATAAGCGTTCACTTATTTCACATTCGGAAGTATATGCAAATATCTTACCATTATGACATATTATATAACCGATTTTATATTTGTTTCGCCAACATGAATTGAAATCAGCTATACTTGGCGGCATACTGCTTGGGTGCGTATGCAAAGCCAACAAGCCTGTGTTATTTTGTACAGCCTTTCGTGTTTTATCTGAATAAGAAACAGCGCGTTTATCGAAAGAACTTATTTCCCGTGCAATAATTTTCCCCGTATTCCCGTCAATCCAGTACATATCCTCAAACTCTGTACCGCTTCTGTGCTTCAGGGCTGTTTTCGCACAATCGTACAGGGTTTTGTTTACATCGGCATTATCGGTCAAATTATCGAATTTTCTCCGATATTCTCCGCTGTCAATGTATGTTTTGTTTACAAGCGTATCTTTATTGCGCCCGTATCGCTGATATTCAAGAGACACGTCACCACTTCCTGCTCTTATTATACCACTTTTGCCCGATTTGTCAAGACTTTTCGCCGATATGAAATTCTCCTGTTTATTCGGCAAAGCCTCCCATTCCGCAAGCGTCAGCAAATCGTACTCGAGAAAACAGCGGCAGCGGCAGTCGTTGCGCGCCGTACCGCTCATTCCCGGGCAAGGGGCGTATACATTAGGCTCTAATTTGAATTTATCACCTACGATTATTGTAACGCCCTCCATTTTCGTGTGGTCTGCCTTGCCGCTTATCTTGGTTTTCCAACCCGATTTAGTGTGATAACGGTGCTGCGGTCTGACACGTTCGTCCTCCATTGTACGCCATGTTGCGGTATGTACAAGCCCGCTGCCCGATAAGGCTTTCTGCGTTTCCAATGCGCCGTCCATTATGCCCGCCTCAACGTTTCTGTGCGTTTCGGTACGCACAACATTGTTCGCCTTGCCATAGCTGAAATCAAGCCTTTCAACGAGCCTACGTGACATTGTATCGTATCTCTCGCCGTTCATCAGTCCTATGCTTACCGTCTGCTTTATTTCGTACACAATTTCCTTGCGGTTCTTTTCAAGCAGCGCGGGCAATGTCAGCTTTTCAATATTGTTGGAAATTGTTGACTTCATTACCTCGGGGCGCACATTCAATGCCGACAAGTCGTAAGCCTGATTTACCGCCTCGACCATACCTACATAGCATTCCTCATACACCGTGTCTATAAGCTTCTGTATCTCCTTTGAAACATCAGGCAGATACTCATTGCAGTTTTTGTCTATCTCACTAAGGAACCACGCCAACTTTGCGCTTCTTTGTAGATCCGAAACCGTCAACATTCCGTTTCCGTCGGAATATTTTGTGTACGTTTCGGCAACAAAAGCTGTAAGCTCCTTTAAAAGCTGCTTGTATATGGATCTTATCTTCTTTTCTGTCAACACCTCGCGGCTTTCCTCTATACGTCGTATCTCGTGCAGCAGGTCGTTTAATGATGTTGAAGTTTTCGGCATTTCTGTATCACCCTTTAGATTTTATTGTCCTGTTCTGTTTCCTTTGTACTCTCCTGCCGCTCCACCTCGGTATCTTCATCTTCGGGCAAATCCTTTGTAAGAGAGGGCACCTCTTTTTTTTCGTCTTCTATAAGCTGCATAATGTACTCTACGTCGTCCACAAACGACAATTGAGAGTATGCAACAATTTTCGGCAAGCCCGCGGCAATAAGAGCCTGAACAATTTGCGCCTCGCTTGCCAAATCCTGCGGAAAATTGCGCTTAAAGTCCATAGTAATTTGAAGCGGGTCAACCTTAATACCCTTTTTAGCCCACGCAGAGGAAAGGAGTTTCCACATATACTGTGCGGCATTCATCATCTGCGCCTGATACATACCGCACTTTGTTTCAAGTCCATGCAGCTTGAATTTTAATGATATTCCCGACGCGCTCCCGAAGCTTTCATCATTCAGATTAGGCGTTTTTGAAAAGCGATAGATGTTATTCTCTAAACGCGTTAAATGATGTTCCGTAAACGCGTCGTTAATATTCTTGGTAAGAAAATACGCCCTGCCCTGCTGCGTACCGCCCGCGGGGAAAACAAACGCGCCGTTCTTTTGTCCTTTTCTTATGGTATCGTCGTCTATTTTCAGTCCCTCGAAAATCAGATAGGAGTGTACAAAAGCTTCGATTTCGTTTGAGTTGTCGGAAAGTCCCTTGTCGTAATCGTCAATAAGAGCAAGTACCTTTTCAGCGTCGCCCAGAGCCTCGCTGTTGTTCAATATCCCTTGCAAAGGGCAATAATCGAACAAATGGGGTTTTACCTCCGTTTCGGCAAGGTCATATAACGACGTACCTTGCCAAATGCAAATGTTTTTACCGTCGTAAAAGTTTGCCGTCCAAACCGTACCGCCGTTAATATCCTTTGTTTCATAATATCTGACTGCAAATTCAGGCTCTGATATGTTTGTGTTCGACAAAACTATCGTTTCATAACCATGTACCGGCATTACTCTTTCGTTGCCGTCCGTATCAATATAAAAAAGTCTGCCCGAGTATCCGTAAATACTGGCAAACTTTGTTGTTTCCATATCAATGCCGTACATATTATTGCGGGTCGTAAAATCAGTTACCGCCTTTGCCGCCAATTCAACGGCATTTTCACCGCCAGTTGTTTCCTCAGCTTCCTTTCCCTTGCTGTAGCTGTATGCAATAGGCTTTCCCGCAAAGTATCCCGTCTTGAAGTCAACGATCTCACCGAAAAAGTCGTTGTTTATCTTATTATTGATATCGTCGTCCTCATAACGTGGCTTTCTGCCGAATATGGGCACGCTTTCTTTTAAGGTCATATACCGCTCATAAAGATTTCTGTTATAAATGGCATTGGCTCTGTGCTTGGCAATGATTTTTTGCAACAAGTCTTTGGTTATGCCGCTTTTGCGGATTTCCTCCAGTTCTGCCGTAAATTCGGGAAGCAGCTCCATTTTAGTTCTTGACATAAGTTATATTCTCCTTTTCCGTTTCTTTTGTTTGCGGTTCGGCAGCTTTTTGTCAAAAAATATTTTTCCGTCATATGTACGGGTCAAACCGCACTTTCGGCAAACTGAAACATCATTTATCTTTACAAAATCATGATTACACATTAGTTTAGCCTCCTGCCTGCTTTTACTTCCGCTGCCAATATTTCGTCGCAAAGGGCGTAACGCAGCGCGTCAATCAAATGGTTGTTCACATCGGCGGGCATTGCCATTACATTGCCTTTTCTGTCCTCTTTCCAGTGGTACTGTTCGATCTCGTTTTTAAAGTTCTGACATCTGAAATCAACAATTATTTCATAGTCTTGCAGCCACCTTATGCCGCGGTTGACGCTGTCCGCACCCTTGACCGCCGCAACAGCCCTGATATCGTTTGCATATAGGAAATCAATGGTTTTAGGCTCCGCGCTGTCACAAGTCACGTACTGCGTACCTATTTTACTTTTCAGCAGACGTATAAGCTCACTGTCGGACATTCCCGCTTGATACCATTCGTCAAAAACATATATTTTCTTGCGCTTTTTATCAAGATGTACCCTTATCAGCGCGTTAGGGTCAACGCTGTAGCCGAAGTCAAGACCATTATGTATGCGGTCGAACGTCGGTATAAGACTGCTTAGATCCTCCGTGTGCCAGTTCTTAAAAATAACGTGTCCCAGAACACCGAAATTGCCAAGCGTGTAGACCTGATAGTAATACTCGTCTGTTTCATCTTCAAGCTGTTTTCTGTCGTCGTCGGTCAGAAATAAATTGTCCTTGTATGTGGTTTTGAGTATGCTTAAACGGTTGTTCTCAAATGACGTTTTATCGTCCTGCCATTCGCCGAAAAACTCCTTGTATATCCAATGCGAACGCAGGATAGGATTAAATGACAATATGACGCACTTTGAAAACTTGCTTTTCGTATTACCCCTCAAACGCTTTGTAAGCTGCTTGTACGCCTCGCGCTTGACCTCCGTAGCCTCTTCTATCCATATGCGGTGAAGTACGTCGTCTATTGGCGTTACAGACTTGATTTTTTCCGCGTCGTCCAAACCCGCAAAGAGTATCTGGCGGTTATTCAGCAGACAAGTTACAGACATTGTAGAGCGGTTTATCTTGTAGTATTTTGTCAAGCCCATATTTGAAATGGCTTTCGTAATTTCATTAAAAACAGACATTCCGATCGTGGTTGCAACGTTGCGGCATACAAGCCAATTAACGCCGTTTAGGTTATCCAACACGACCTTTGAAGCCAAAAAGTATGACTTGCCGCTGCTGCTCCCGCCGTAATATATCTGCGTAAACTGCGACTTGTTAAAATACGGTATGTATGCTTTGTTTGCTTTAACATTTATGTTCAAAACATCAGAACCTTTTCGGGTAAAATAAAAAAAGCAATACAAAAAAGCGGCTGAAATTTCAACCGCTTTTGTACACTGTTATTCTTTGATATAGCTGTCAAGCTCTTTTCTCTAAAGGATCGGCAACTATCGGACATTCTTCAATATTGCATGGGTCAATATCTATGCAGTTATACGGGTCACGAACACCGGACAAATCCCAAGCTACAGTATTGTTCATTACTGTAACAGAATTAAAAAAATCTATGTTTTTCAGCTTTGCAAACAGATTCCCGCGTTCAATAAGCGGTTTCATATCAACGAGCCGCACTGCACCGTCATTCATATAGGCATATACCGTAAAATTTTCCCCCGGAACAGCTTGAAGCACTTCCGGCATTATATCTGTGTTTTTCATTGCTACCCCTCCTCAAATAAGCGGATTGATTCGGTTCATAGGTTTATTGCTCTTTGACAGTTCCCAGTTATTCATCAATTCGTCTCTGTGCAGTTCACACCATGCAAGAACAAATTTTAATTGACGGTTGGGAAGCTTGCCGCGTATAACAATGCCCTCCTGTATGTCAATCATTGCTTTAAATTCTGCATATTCAGCATGAAAGTGCGGCGGGTTATGATCGTCCCCGTACATCGTTATTTTTATGCCGTTAAATAAACTTATTTCTGGCATTATTATCACTCCTGTTCTGCTCCGTCAGGAGCCGTAAATCCTGCTGCTTCCATATCCTTATTTATAAGGTCGGCGAAAAGCTTAGTTAAACTTACGCCTTTATATTCGGCATACGCTTTATATTTTGCTTTGCTGCCTTTTGGTAAGTCAAGTTTTAATTGCTCTCTGTGTGCAACCTTGTACTTTTCTGCTGCTCTTTTTTGCGCCTCTGTATATTTTGCTCCCATTCTATCACCTCAAATATATTATAGCATATTGCGATATATCTTACCATATACATTTTGCATAAAAGCAAAATTAAAATTTGGGTATTTTGTCGCTTGTATATGGTACTCATATATGATATAATAAATACAGTGAGAGAGGGTAAACACCCTTTGAGAAAGGAAGTGAGGCAATGGACGAAATGGCAAACACAACAGATTGCTTGTTACGTGCAATCTTGGAACTGATTGACAAATGCGATTCGCTTGACGAATTAAAACAATCGGTTCAGCGTATTCTTAAAGGTTCAGACTTTGAGAAATAAAAGTCAGGCGGCTGACAATTCCACCGCCGCCGCCTGACACATCAACGCGCTGCGGGTGACTCTCACCGCCCGCCGCGCTTTTATTTTATCATAAGCATGGCGGGTTGTCAAGTTTTTGGGCTATTCTTGTAACCATTCCTCACCCATGTCCTCGGCAATCAGCTTGTTGATGTAGGCGTTTAGGCTCATGCCTTGTGCTTCGGCATAGTTTTTTAATATATCCCGTTTGCCCTTTTTTACGTTAATATTAATTCTGTCATAGGCTTTAGCATTATATTTATTACTTGCCCTTTGATGTGCTTTTGATTGTGCCATTTTCCCAACTCCTTTATTTAAGGATAACATTAGCCTTGAGCAAAACGTAGCAAAGCGAATAAACAAGCGGTTTTGCAAGACAAAATAAACAAAATAATCACTAAAAAATATAGAAACAGCCAACCGACTTTGGTATAATTAAATTGAACTAAAAACC
>Ga0209064_1001430_pt1 | contig 36662 bp, 42 predicted proteins | sample Inofromicrocosms_FD_187498 | JGI IMG/M metagenome (GOLD analysis project Ga0209064, IMG submission 187498) | Mouse cecum microbial communities from Vienna, Austria - Inoculum for glucosamine and mucus D2O microcosms (SPAdes) (version 2) | ecosystem: Host-associated > Mammals > Digestive system >... | reverse complement strand
TGCACCTTTTGGGGTGTGTATGTGTAGTCTATTTGCGTTTCGCCGTCCACCGTCCACAGCTCGCCGTCTAATACGACCATATCGCCGTTTTCAAATTTCATGAGCGAATTCGTCTTGATTGTAGCATAGCCGTTAGGTACAATAAGCCCGTCTACCGGCTGATACTCGTTTTCGTTTTTTTGCGTTGCGTCTATCCACCGAAACTTGCCAATATAAACATAACGGTTGTCTTGCACCGTTATCTTCTCGCCGTTCCTAATCTCGATCGGCATATCGTTTGTAAGCCGCTTGTACAGCTTCGCCCTTTCGTTCGGCGAGAACATTTGGTATTCTACGGTTTGCGCCATTTGTCCCCTCCTAATATTCCGATAGCTGCATTCGCCATTCGCCGATCGCGTTCGGGTCTGTAAGGTAATTCGTGCGTAGCCAAATTAAAACCTCGTCGTCGAGCCAATAGCCCGTTGACATATCGACGTCGTTATCGCGCACGCGCCCGCTCTCGGGGTTGACGACCATTTTCGGGGTGCGCTTCGCGTCGCCGAAATCGTTTATAAACTCGGCTTGCTTGACAAGCATTCGCTCTACTTCAAGCCGCCCCTCTTTGGCGGTCTTTACTCTACCGAATAGGCTTTTCGCTATGCGGTAGCACATAAGGTTGTATTTGGTCTGCGCCATTACTGCGATATAGCTGTAAATATGGTCGGTCGCCGTGCGTATCAGCCTTTTGATTTCGCCCTGCTCGCAGTCGATTCCGTAGTATTCAATGGCTGCGTCTGTCAAGTAATAGCGGTGGTCGCTCTTATCGTAGCGCAGGCGCGCCGTGTCGCACGGGTATTTCGCGTCGCCCGGTATTTCGTCGTAGAACGGAATTATAAGCGCGCTGTTGTCGTTTTGCTGTTGCATGGTTAACTCCTCGATATAAGTCGGCTGTTCGTCGACCACTTCTCGTTGCTCTCTCGGGTCTTATAGCCCGGAAGCGTACGAACTGTAACGTCGCGTTGGCTCGTAACGTCAAGCCCTTGAGCTTGGGCGATTTCGAGCCTTTCGCTGACGTTTTTCGGTTTAATGTTTTTCTTCGGGTCGGTTAAGTTGTCGGCTTTCTGCTCCCACTTCGCCGTTCCCTCGTCGGTCGTAAGCTGTACGACAGCAAGTGTGTTGTACAGCTTGTGGCTGACCGCGTGTTCTACGGGTACGACTACGACGTCGCCGGTGCGATAGTTTTTGTCGGTTTCGTAATCGTACAGCTTGCCGCTCGGTGACCCGTGTCCGTAGCTGACCGATATAATTCTACTCGGCATAGCTTCGCACCTCCCGTTTTATTCTCCGTCCGTTTTCTTGACGGGCTTTTTTTCTTTCTCGGTCGGGTCGTCGTTCTCGGTTTTGTCGCCGTTGCACAAACCGTCGAAGTGTTCGCTCCAATGGTTCGCCGCCGCCCAACACTCGGCTAATGCCTTTTTGCTCTTTTCCTTGACTTCCGCAACGCAAGCCTTTATGTCCTCGCGCTCGGGGTTCTCGTCGGCTGCCATTTGCATTTCGTCAAGGGCGTAGTTCAATTCGTCGATCGCGTGCTGTGCGCCGCTCATAACTCTGTCGTTGAGGCGGCTCATGTAACCGTCGATATGGTTCATTTCGTGTCCCTCCGTTTTTGGTGTAACGAAATCAAAGGGAGCAGGTCGCCCCGCTCCCGTTGTTCCGTTTTACTCTTACGCCGCGTACTTCTTGGCGAGTGCCTTTTTCGCGTTGCGAATGCGTCCACCGCAAACGGTCAAAATCGAAATAAGGCTGCTGTTATGCTCGATTGCGCTGTAATCGATAATACCGATATATCTTACCATTACAAACGAGGAAAAAAGTCATGTTGCAGGGCGTATTTTCATACAGATATAGCATGAAAAAAATTTTTATCGGGCTCAGCTGCGCGCTCGCTTTCGTCCCGCTCTTCTGTGCGTGCAGCCCCAAAATCGATTACTACTCGCACGCTTCGGAGATTCGAAGCGATATTTTCCGCGCGGAAGAGGAGGATTTTACACTGACCGTTTCCTGCATTTCGCGCGAATACCCCTACGTTTCGGACGGCATCGCCGCACCCAAAACAAATCTCTTGGAGATATCCCTCGCTACCGATCTGCGGGAAGAGTTCAGCGTGTACCTTATAGGCGATACGAAAATCGGCGGCGAAACGTCCTTCCGCAACACGCGGGGCGATTATTTCTATTCGGAGGGCGTAAAGCAGTTTCCCGACACCGCCGTTACCGTGCGCGTGGAATGGAAGGACGGAAGCCGAGAATTCACTGCCACCTCCGTGAAGAACGAGCGCACGCTCACCCCGAAAGAGGCGCTGAACAAGGCTCTGTCGAACGAAAAGGAAACGCTCGCGGGAATGACGAAAAACGGTCAGTTCGAGGGGGAATTTTACGTGCGTCTTCTGCGAAGGGATAAAAATTACTACTACGTAGGCATCGTTTCCAAGGATGCGGGCGTGATTTCCCTTCTGCTGGACGGCGAAAGCGGCGAAGTGTTGGCGCGGCGGGAGAGCTGAACATTTTTCGGATTTCATTCACCGCTTGACTTTTTTCGCTATATTGGCTATAATATAGCGTATGCAAAAACGGGAAAAAATACTTTACCGCGCCTGTGCGGTGTTCTTATCGGTTCTTGTGATCCTCTTCGCGCTCGTTGCGGGCGTGATGATCGCAAATTCCGTCGCCGATAAAAACGTGCGCTATACGCCCGATTACGAAAGAATCGACCTCGCTCCCATCCTCGAAAAGGGCGACCTGACGGACGGGGATTACGACGTTCTCTACCGACAGACCGGTCTGACGAAAATCGGCGTGCAGGCGGTACTGCAGGATCTTGTAAATACCGAAACGCCGCTTTCCCGACTGCGGGAGTTTCAGGAGGCTTTTTTTGCCGAACAGGAACGGCTGCACGAAACGATAAGCCCCATTACACAGCGCGATTACTACGCATATCCCGCCCCCTTCGTGCCTTTGGAGACAGGGGACGTCATCGTAAGCGCAAGCACGCACTCGCTCGGCTGGCGGCACGGGCACGCGGCAATCGTCGTAAACAATTTCGGCACGACGCTCGAATCCATCTGCCTCGGCGTACCCAGCGCACTCACCACGAACGGCTTCGAGTATTTTGCGGAATGCTCCACGTTTATGGTGCTGAGAATGAAAGACGCGGACAAGAAAACACGGGAGGAGATCGGCACCGCCGCAAGAAAGGAGCTCTGCGGCATTCCCTACTCGATCAGCGTGGGCGTCTTTTCGAAAAAGGATCAGGGAAGACAAGCCAAAATGACGCAGTGCGCTCACCTTGTATGGCAGGCGTATAAAAACTTCGGGTACGATATCGACTATAACGGCGGCGCGGTGGTTGCCCCGTGCGATATTGCCCGCTCGCCCTATTTCGAAGTCGTGCAAATATACGGATTCCACCCCGATAAACTTTGGTAAAAAATACGCCTCCCGTTACAGTAGTTGCCATAGGGAATTTAATAAAACGTAAATAAAAAGATTTAGGCATAGCGTTAAGCTGTGCCTTTTCTGTACTTTTTTTCGTGGACGAACTAGGCTACTCGTAGCCTAGTGAGATATAGATATGATTTATATTTCCCGCAAAATTCAATCAGTTGCGTTCTTCCATTTTTCGTGATATAATGATTGTACGATAAACAATAATTTACAAGTGAGGCGAGAAATTATGAACACCGAAATTCGGGCTGCTATTGAAAAATTTAAAGAGATAAGAGGTATATTAAAAAAGTTTGATAACAAAGATAAGGCAATAGAATATCTGGTTAATGAAACAAAATTATCAAAAGAAGAATGTTCTACTGCATATGATATTATTATTAAAATTGAAAATTAAATTTCAATTTATCCTTCTAAATAGTTTGCAGTTAAAAGTTCTCAAACAAATTTGTTTGAGAACTTTTGTCCTCGCTTGAAAGTACAACTCTAAAAATTCTATTTTTTTAATGTCCCTATGGAACACACCCATTCAACGGGAGGTTTGTTTTAACCGTTCATATATTCCGTCAAAATCCGATTCTGCACGTACAGATATTCGTCCTTGATTCTGGCGCCATCCCCCGCTTCCTCGAAATAGGAGGCGGTTTTTTTGTAAGCGTCGGCAAAGTCTTGTTTCCAATCGCTACCGAACGCCTTGCGGTATTCCGCCGAAGAAATCCCCCGCGCCGTGCGCAGAGCGAGCATAACAAATTCGAACTTCGCGTCCTCCGTTCTCACCTCTTCGCTCTCGACGACGGGCGGGAAACCAGATAAAATACATTTCATGTACTCGTCCAGATCAAAGGTGTTGGTAAAACGCTTTCCACACATAAACGAGCTTGCCGAAACACCGAAGCCGATATATTCGCCCCGCCGCCAATAGTTGAGGTTGTGGCGGCTCTCCTTGCCCTTTTGGGCGAAATTGCTGACCTCGTAGCGCTCGTAGCCTTTCTCCTTCAACAGCGCGTACGCGCCGTCGTACAGTGCGCGCACCTCGTCGCCGTCGGGCAGCTCGCCGTTGAGATAGTCGGTATAGATCGGCGTGCCGTCCTCGGGCGTCAAAGCGTATACGGAAATATGGCTCGCACCGACGGCGGCGGCAAGCTCCACCGTCTTTTTTACGTCGCCCTCCGTCTGCCCCTTTAAGCCGAGCATGACGTCCACGGAAAAATTCTCCCCTTTCAACAGACGGGCGCAGGTCAGAAATTCGCGCACCGTGTGGATTCTGCCGATTTCACGCAGCTGCTCGTCGATTGCCGTCTGCAAGCCCACGGAAAAGCGGTTGATCCCCGCGCGCTTATAGATTGCGATTTTGCTTTCGCTTACCGTGCCGGGGTTCATCTCGATTGTGATTTCGGGGTTTTTCGAAAGACGGAAGCACTGCGTTATCTTCTTCATTGCCCCGTAAATATAATTCGGGTCGATTACCGACGGCGTGCCGCCGCCGAAATATACGGTATCGAACGTGAAAGCCCCAAGCTCCTTTCCGCGCATTTCGATTTCTTTGTACAGACACGCCATATACGCCTCTGCAAAACTCAGCTTATTGGGAAAGGACGTAAAATCGCAATACGTGCACTTATGCTTACAAAAGGGAATATGGATATAGATACCGGACATATTTTACTCTCTCCAAAGATATTGTTCCAAATCGACGAAACCGTTTATTACCTCCACGCCCTCTTCCCGCAATAGGCGCGCCTGTACTTCGACCCCGCCGAACGCGAACGCCGGCGCCAGCCGCCCTTCGCGATTGACCACGCGGTGACAGGGGATGACCACGGGATAAGGATTGCGGTGCAGAGCGTTACCCACCTGCCGTGCGGCGCGCGGACGCCCGATCGCCAAGGCGATCATTCCGTACGTTACCACCTTCCCTTTGGGAACCGTTTTTAAATACTCGTAAACTCTCTCGTCGAATTTCACAATCGTCTGTTTCCCTTAGCGCGGTTATGCGTTCTACGCGACATTTGACAGTTTCTCATTTCTTGTCTTTATTCGTCTTTAAAATTTCCATAAACACTTCGCTGGGCACTTCTACCGAACCGACCTTGCGCATCCGCTTTTTCCCTTCTTTCTGCTTTTCGAGCAGCTTCTTCTTCCGTGTAATATCGCCGCCGTAGCATTTTGCAAGCACGTCTTTGCGCACCGCCTTTACCGTTTCACGAGCGATGATTTTCCCCCCGATCGCCGCCTGTACGGGAATTTCGAAAAGCTGGCGCGGAATGGCTTCCTTTAAATTTTCGCAAAGCGTTCTTCCGCGCGTATAGGCGTGATCCTCATGTACGATAATAGAAAGCGCGTCGCAGATCTCGCCGTTTAAAAGAATATCGAGTTTGACGAGCTTGCTCTTTTCATAGCCGACGAGTTCGTAATCGAAACTCGCATAGCCGCGCGTCCTGCTCTTCAGTTCGTCGAAAAAGTCGTACACGATTTCGTTAAGCGGAAGCCGATATTCGAGGCGGACGCGGTGCGCATCGAGATAGGTCATATCCTTAAACACTCCCCGCTTGTCCTGACACAAATCCATGATCGGACCGAGATAATCGGGCGGCGAAAAAATTTCCGCTTTCACGATCGGCTCTTCCATATAATCGATATCCGAAGGCGGCGGCAGGTGCGAGGGATTGTCCACGTAAAACTGCGTCCCGTCCGTTTTGTGCACGAGATAGGATACGGAGGGCGCCGTGGTAATGATGTCAAGGTTGAACTCCCGTTCGATGCGCTCCTGCATGATTTCCATATGCAAAAGCCCCAAAAACCCGCAGCGAAACCCGAAGCCGAGCGCCGCCGAATTGTCGGGCTCGAACACGAGCGCAGCGTCGTTGAGTTTGAGCTTTAAAATCGCGTCGCGCAAGTCCTGAAACCTGCTGCCATCCAAGGGATAAATACCGCAGAAAACCACGGGCTGCACCTTTTTATAGCCGGGAAGCGGCGCGGCGGCAGGCAGCACCGCGCTCGTTACGGTGTCGCCGACGGCGACCTCCTCGATGGACTTGATGCTTGCGGCAATATACCCTACCTCGCCCGCCGCAAGACTGCCCTTGGATTGCAATTGCGGCGCAAATACCCCCGTTTCGGTAACCTCGTACGTCTTGTCCGAAAGAAAGGTTTTGATCTTGTCTCCTGTCTTTACGCTTCCGTCCATGACCCGCACGAAGAGAATAACGCCCTTGTAATTGTCGTAATAGCTGTCGAAAATGAGCGCGGAAAGCGGTTTGTCGGTATCCCCCGCAGGCGGCGGAACGCACTTTACCACCGCCTCGAGAATATCGCGGATATTCGTACCCTCCTTGGCAGAAACACAGGGACACCCCTCGGTGTCCAGCCCGATAACGTCCTCGATCTCCTTTTTCGTTTCCTCGATCTGCGCCGATTGCAAATCGATTTTATTGATGACGGGCACGATTTCCAAATCGTTTTCGAGCGCGAGATATACGTTGGCAAGCGTCTGCGCCTCGATCCCCTGCGTCGCGTCCACCACGAGCAGCGCCCCCTCGCATGCGGCAAGCGAACGGCTGACCTCATAGGTAAAGTCTACGTGTCCGGGCGTGTCGATCAAATTAAACTCGTACTCGTTCCCGTCGAGCGCGGTATAGTACATTCGGACGGGCGTAAGCTTGATGGTGATGCCCCGCTCCCGCTCGATATCCATGCTGTCGAGCAGTTGCTCTTCCATATCGCGTTTGGATACCTGCCCCGTAAGCTCCATAATGCGGTCGGCAATGGTGCTCTTGCCGTGGTCGATATGCGCGATAATGCAAAAATTCCGAATAAATTGATTGGGCTTCGCCATAAAAACTCCGTAAAAAGAGAATATTTCAAAAAATCTTTGACTTTATTATAATAAATCCCAAAAAATTTTGCAACCCCTATTGCAATTTTCATTGCAATTTGGTAAAATATTCTTATGGAACTGTCAACACTTTTACAAAAACCCGTTGCGCACCGCGGCTTGCACGACGACACCGCGCCCGAAAACAGCATCGCCGCCTTCCGCGCCGCCGTTTCCTACGGCTATCCCATCGAAATGGACGTGCGGCTCTCCAAGGACGGAGAAATCGTCGTCTTTCACGATGCTTCCCTTGCGCGAATGACGGGTGCAAATTTAAACGTTGCCGACTGCACCGCCGAAGAGCTTTCGCTTTTACACCTTGCGGGTTCGCAGGAACATATTCCTCTCTTCTCCGACTTCCTGCGGGAGATAGACGGAAAAGTTCCCCTCTTGATAGAAATTAAAAATATGCCCTCCGTGAACAAGAAAGCGTTTGCCGCACACCTTGCCGAGGCGCTGAAAGACTATCGGGGAGAATACGCCGTACAGAGCTTTCAGCCCTTCTACCTGAGCGCGTTCAAGAAGCACCGCCCCGACGTGCCCTGCGGCGTGCTGGCGACGGCAACGTCCTCCAAAGCAGATTTCGACAATTCCCCGATGTGGAAAATGAAGGCGCGCGCGGTAAAGAATATGAGCTTTAACAACATGATAAAGCCGGACTTTATCAGCTACCACTACGCCGACTATCCGCAGAAATCGACGGAGAAATTCAAGGGCAAAAAATTTGCCTGGACGGTACGCTCCCCCGATGAGGAAGCCTACGCCAGAAAGTACGCCGACAATATCATCTTCGAAGGATATATCCCTACCGTAAAATAAAATGACGCCGCCCGTAATCGGGCGGCGGTTTTTTGTTATTTCCTTACGAGAACTCCGTCTATCGTCGTAAAATATTGGTTTTCGGCACGAAGCTCGTAACGAATGTTGACTTCGTAGATAACGTCCAGCTCGCCCGTTCTCTCTTTTTCGCCGTCGTAGTAATAATAATGGTCTCGGCGCAGCGTGCTCTTCCGAAGTGCCGAACCGATTTCCGCCGTAAACGTCAGCGGAACGATTTCCGCCGTACTCCCGTAGGGAATACTCTCTGCGCGCGCTCCCCACGACAAGGACGGAGGAGCTATCGGGAAATTGACTTTGCACTCCGTAGGAACCCCTCTTCCCGCATAACCTCCGAGCTCTTCCACACGGTGTCCCTCAACCGTATCCGCCACGGAAAACCGCATGTTGTCGTAATCCCAATCCCATTCGTACCATGCACAAAACGCATACGACGAAAATTTCCCGTAACAGTACTGTACACGGTCTACCGTCTTATCCGTGTCGAATGCAAGAGAGCAGGTGCAGGCGGAAAAAGTGCAAGCGGCTAAAAAAAGCGCAATTATCACTAATGAAAACTTTTTAACCATGAATCACGTACCCCACGATAAAAGGCATTCCCAAAGCAAACTGGGAAGGACGCGTTCCTTGCTCTAAATTGGCATTATATGACGTATAAAGATTAAATCCTGCTTTTAGAATAATATCGTCTTGCCAACTTCCATGCAGATAAAACGTATGTAATCCCGTCGTTATAGGATTATTCCAATTGGACATAATCAAATGCGCTTGCGGAGCATACGATACTTCGGAATCAAAACTGCTTTCAGTAAAGCACCTCATATAACGAATTTTTTCTTTTTTGAAATACCGATATATTTCGCGCGGGTTTGAGCCCAAAAATCCCCAGCCGCAATCAAATTCAATTCCCCATTTTTCAAACTTATAAATCGTTTCGGACAGCGGCTCACCTCTCCCCATAGCTAACATTGCATTATAAACTGCGGCGACCTCACAGCCTGTCCTGTTAAACTTTGCAAATCCCAAATCGAAATCAGCGCATTCTGCAGCCCATTGATCCTCTATATAGCCTGACACACCGCCGTCCCTTGCTTGATTGGCTTCATGATTTTTTTCCGCCTTAATTTGTTCTGCCGTTCGTGCAACGGCGGCATAAACGGGAACCACCACTCTGATAAATCTTTTTAAAAAGCTTAAAAGACGCGACCTTTGCGGACCGACCTTTTGAGGAGAATTTATTAATCCGGCAGAACTAAGAGCCTCTTCCATGATATCGCCCAAAGCCGTTTCATCCGAAGAATACGTACCAATACGATAAATATGTCCATCATCATCTTCTAAAATCGTACCGCTCAAAGCGCCACTAGTTTTTATTGTAGCAGGGACCGTATAATTTTCCGTCTGTTCACCGTTGCTTATTTGCAGCTCAAAACACATATTATCTTCCCCATGGAAGTAGCAGTCGTAAGTTATTTCTTCAACTGAAATAATCGTACTTTTAGCAACACAATGCACAGAACAATCATCAGGAATTTCTTCGCAGTTTTCCGCCGTTTCTATAATGAAATCGTTATACATCATATTATAATACTCTACGAAACGAAAATCTTCCTCTTCCTCATCATCGTATAAAATTTCAACGTCAGGAATTGTATCCGCTTTTGCCGACACGTGAAACGAATGGATTAAAAGACCAATCCCATTACGACAGCGATTAAAACGGCTACTCCGCTTAATTTAAAAAATTTAGACTTTTGCATTTTTTACCTCCATAAGTTATTTTTATATATTATACCATTTTTGTTAATTTCTGTCATATGAATTTTAAAAATATTTAAAACCCCTGCGCGTTGCGCAGGGGTTTTTTCAACTTCTTCCTTCGAATACCGCCAGCAGGCTTTTCTCTTCGAACCAGACGAACAAGACGCCATCCACGGCAAAATCGCCGTATTCCTGCGGCTCGTATTCACCGAGCGAATACCAATATTCCCCGCTGAAATCGGGCGCGTACTCCTCGGGCACGTTCAGACGGCATACCGTCGCGCTCGCCTCCTCTTCCAGACGGGCGCAATAAGCGCCGTCGGTTTTTACGCTACAGCCCTCCAATTCGCCCAGACAGAATGCCGTAAAACGCTCCGTCGTCATCTGTTCGCCCTTACCTGTAAACACCGTATACGAATACCCGTCGCCGAACCAGCCAAAGCTGTCCTCGTGATATATAGTCTGTAACCCGCGCGGCAAATTTACGCCCCAACGGGTGCGGATCGAATCCGCCTCGGACGAGGCGCAACCCGCAAACATAGCCGCCGCAAGCGCGCACAGCGCGGCGACGACCGCCCCGAATTTCATGCGTTTCATTAACCGAACAATCCCTTTCTTACACGGATTTCTTTTACCGCAAATCCCGCATCCGTAACGCAGGCGGCAAGCTCTTCGTCCTTTAACGTGCTTTCTACGAGAATGACGCCCTTTTTGAAATTCGCTCTTGCACCCGTTACGCCGTCGAGCAAAAGCAACTTCTTTTCCGCGCGCTCCGCGCACCGTTTGCAACACATTCCGTCCACTTCGATAACCCGTTTCATGCGCCCATTATACCTTATTTTGCGGAAGCTGTAAAGCGTTCTTGCGATATTTTACCGCACGCGCCAACGCAACCGCAGAAAGCACGATTAACAGCCCCCATACGGCAAAGCTCGTGCAAGCGCAGAGGATAAACATAAGAAAGCGTGATTTTATAGGTGGTATACGCCGCCATGGCGATCGCGGGAATCAGAGAATACGCCACTCTCTTTTGCTGCAACACCATCATGGAAATCGGGGTTATCAGCGCGAAATCAATGACGAACAGAGATGCGCTCTGAAATAAAAACAGCTTGGCACGCCGCTGTTCGCCGACTTCGGGCGGTAGCTTTGCCTTGCGGTAACGGTATTCGGACGCGAACACGAATGCCCTGATGAATACGAGCAGTGCGTAGTAAATCGCAATTCCCGCATTCCACGACGCGCGATAACGCGCCGCAAGAAAGACGTTATAGCCCGTAAAGATCAACGTTACCGTAAAAGAGCATACGGCGGAACAGAACGTCCGAAAAGCGTAATCGTTTTTCAGTCGTTTAAAAAATCCGACGAATGCTCCTTCTTTTTTCATCACATCCTCCCGACGAAAAGCCGCCCCTTGCAAGGGGCGGCTTTGAAATCGATTATTTCTTATTCCTACTCTTCTTTTTCTTGCCCTTAAGTTTTTCGAGGTCGATTTCCTCAACTCCCTTATCGGTAGGTTTGATGAGGAAGAGAATAACGACTATGACTGCAAGCACCGCGGCAATGGAGAAGAGCACAACCGACAAAACGTTGTTCTTCAACCAATCGGATTCTCCGGGGATAGTATCGATCGGGTTTCTGACTTCGATCACCTGATACGCCGTCTTGATCACGCCCGCAAGCTGCGCATCGGTAACGTTTACCTGCAATACGTAGAAGCCTGCCTCCTGCGGAATAAAGGAAAGATTGCTGTCGGGATCCCAATGATAATCGTTATCCGTATCCTTCCACTTCGCATCGCTTTCCTTTACGTCGTTCTGATAGACGTGAATGACGTCCAGACAGTCCTTGAATTCCTCCACGTACTTATCCGCGTTCTCAACGAAGGAGGAATACGTGGGCTCCTCCCTGTCGCCGAGCTTTTCGCGATTGAAACGATACAGCGTGTAGTCGGTGGTATAGCCCGAAAGCGCGATGATCTCGAAATTGTCGAAGGTATACGTGTCGTTGCGGTAACCCAGATCCTGCTCCTTGGGTTTTTCGATCGTTGCGCCCGTATACTTGATCGTAAAGGTGAATTCGGGAATCGCTTCGATGTCCCAGATATTGCTCGAAGAAACGGAAACGGGTTTGTTTTCGAGATTCAGCGTGATGTTGTTGCCCGCCGCATCCGTTGCAAGTACGCGGAACTTGTACAGCCCCGCCTCGCTCACTTCCAGCTTCAACGCATTGTAGTTCAGGGAGGTCTGCGACGACGCGCCCGAACCTTCCGTCTGGCTCTGCCTGTAATAATAGATACTGAATTTTAAATTTCTGTAATCGGCGTAAGCACTCGAAATCAGTCCGCGCAGGGACGGCAGGTAGATATACGCACCCGTACCGGCGCTCGTATTCTTCGCCACAAGATCCAAGGCAGCCTGATAATCCTCCGCCGCCTTTTTTGCCTCGGGGGAAACGTGGTTCCCGTCGGCGTCGGACGCGCCCTCTCCTTCCGTTCCGATCCCGATATAGTTCGGACCCTTCTTGTCGCGGTCTACTTTGATAAAATCGTAACCGTCGTGCTGCGCGACTGCGTTATCGGCAGCGTACCAGCTGAGGTAGGAATAGATTTTAGGCATCGTGCCGTCGTCGAGCGTAAAGCGAATGGCAACATATTCGATTTCTTCATCCGTTTCGCCTTTCACGCTGTCGTCCACGGGCAGGAAATAGGTGGACGTGGTAAGCTGCGAATAATCGTCCGCCCCGTCCGACGAGGAAGCATCCGCCGCCCTTTCGGAAGGAGCTTTGTACGCGCCCTCCTCGTACTTCGCCATATAGTAATTTCTCGTAACCGTTACGGAGTCGTCGCAAACGTCGATTGCCTCATAGGTCAGGCTGAATCTCTGCCCGAGGGTAAACGCGTGAATTTCCTCATTCAGAACGAGCACGGGATATGCGTTGTCTACCACGTTGCCGTTTTCCAGCTCGAACGTTTGCCCGTTCAGCGACTTCATCAGTACCTTCTGCGTTGCGCCTTCCTCCGCGTCCTCCGCAAATTCCGCCGTGAACGTCATGGGAATCGACGGCGTGGAGGAAGCCGACGAACGGTATTCGAGATAATATCCGCCGATATTTTCAAACTTACCGACAGAAATAACATTCGCTTCGTCGCCGTTTAAGATAAGCTTTACGTTAAATTCTCCGGGGGCGCAAGGCTCGTCCGCCTTCTCCTCGTCGATAAAGAACTTCATGCTCGCGGTGTCGTCGACGACGACCGAGCCCTCGGGTTCTTCCGCGCCCGCCGCCTGCACCTGAACGCGGACCTTGCCCTCCTCCGCTTTGGTAAACACGAGACTGTTCGTAGCCAGACCGTCTTTGGAGATGTTCTCTTCCGCGCTCTCGAACGAAAGCTTGAACGTTTTAAAGTCTACCGTGGGAAAAGAAAACTCCGTCGAAAAGTAATCGGGCGTAAGACGCTCGTTCGTTTTCGCCTGCGCCGTCTCGCCTCCTTCGCCCTCGTTTTCGTCGCCGCCATCTTCGGGCTTGTCCTCGGGAACGACCTGATACCATTTTAACGCGAGGTCGCGGCGGAAATGCACCTTACCGCCGTCCTTGATCGTAAACTGAACGTACGAAACCGCGCCTTCTTCTTCGCCCGCTTCGGACGCGCCGACTTCTCCGCCCGTACCTGCGGAAAAGACGTTCGAAGGCTTATAAGTCGCCGCCGACGCGGAATACCTTGCGGGAAGAGCAAACACGATCCCCAGTATGAGGAAGAGCGCCGCAATTGCCGATAATATCGTAATGAAACGTGATTTTATTTTACTCATGAAACCTGCTCCATAGGGACGAAAGCCCGATTTTCCTTGATTATCCTATATATTGTACACAAAAAATTCTTCTTCGTCAAGCGGTATCGCGCTTATCGGGGGAATTTTTACAAATTTCATTGCCCGCACACATTTTTCTTTATCCGTGCACGCGGCGGAACACCTTGGAAAGGTCGAATTTGCTCCACGGTTGTTCTCCCGCCGGAGGCTCCGCAACGAAGCGCATTCTCTCCTTGGTTACGGGGTGAGTAAACGAGAGGGAATAGGCAAACAACGCAAGCTTCCCCTTTTTCGCATTTTCGCCGCCGTAACGCATATCGCCGTAAACGGGGTGGGAAATACCAGCCGTCTGCACGCGGATCTGATGACTTCTGCCCGTGTGAAGCTTGATTTCGGCAAGGCACAGTCCCGCAGCGCTCTCCAACACTTCGTAGTCGAGTACGGCGAGCCTCGCCCCGTCCGTTCCCTGCGGGCACAGATAAACCATGTTGTTTACCGTATTTTTTTTCAGGTAGCCCGTCAGCCGTCCGCTCTCGGGGGAGGGCGTTCCGACAAGCACGGTCAGATAACGCTTATCGAAGTCGCCCGTGCGCATCTGCTCGGACAGCCTACCCGCCGCCTTGCTCGTCTTTGCAAACACCATCACGCCGCCCGTCGGACGGTCGAGCCTGTGCACGAGCCCCGTATATACGTTGCCCTTTTTCTCGTAAGTTGTTCTGAGGTAGTCCTTGACCGCGTCGAGCGCGTTATTATCTCCGCTTTCGTCGGGACAGGACGCGAGATTCTGCGGTTTCACCGTAACGATCAGGTGATTATCCTCGTAAAGAATGGGGAATTCCTCGCTGCCGAGTTCAATCATGAATAAACATTCCTCCTGCGCCGCAGGGAAGGCAGATCCCTTCCTCCGTCGGCAAGCCTACTTCGTAAGATTCGATTTTTCCCTTTTTGCCCTCGAGGGCGAGAGAAAGAAGATTTCCGAGCACGGCGGGCTGCAATCCCGTCGTGTAGCCGTTGATCAAAAAGAAGAGCGGTTCGTCCGTGAGAAGTTCGGCTACGAGCCTGACGAAGGGATACAGATCGTTTTCGATCTTCCACGTTTCGCCGCTCGGTCCACGCCCGTACGATGGCGGGTCCATCACCACGGCGTCGTAGCGGTTGCCGCGCCTGATTTCCCGACGGACGAATTTAACGCAGTCGTCCACGATATAGCGGATCCCGCTCGTAACGCCTGAAAGCCGCGCGTTTTCGCCCGCACGCTCTACCATTCCCTTGGCGGCGTCCACGTGCACGACCTCCGCGCCCGCCTTGGCAAGCGCGACCGTCGCGCCGCCCGTGTAGGCAAATAAATTAAGTATTTTGACCTTGCGCCCCGCGTTTTTTACGAACTGCGCCGTAACGTCCCAATTCGCCGCCTGTTCGGGGAAGAGCCCCGTGTGCTTGAAGCCCATGGGCTTCACCTTGAAGGTTAAATCGCGATAGGATACATTCCAGCTGTCGGGAACGGGTTTCCTGTACTCCCAGCCCCCGCCGCCCTTTTCGCTGCGGTGATACACGGCGGAAATATCGGGATAGGAAAATAAATCGCGCTTGGCGCCCCAGACGACCTGCGGGTCGGGACGAAGCAGCACGATTTTGCCCCAGCGTTCGAGTTTATACCCGTCGCCCGTAGCGATGACGGAATAGTCCGTCCAATTTTGCGCAAGACGAATCATGAATTTATTATAAACGGAAATAAAGGAAAAGTAAAGTGAAATTAAAGGCTTATCTGCACGCTTGCGCAAATAAAAATCCCGTCCGTAACGGACGGGAACGCTATTTTCTTTTATTTCATAAATACCAGCACGTTGAAGCTGCGGGGCGAAAGCGTAACCGTGCGCGCGCTTGCGGGCGCGATTTCGGTAGGCGCAATCTTAAACGGCTCTTCCAGCGTATTGTAATCCGTCAATTCCCCTTCGAGGCGAATGATCCGCGCGAGCGCGCCGAAGTCGAAGTCCCCCCCGATCTCCGCCTCCGTTTCTTCGTCGCTTGCGTTGACCACTTTGACGAAAGTCATGCCTTCCCGCTCGGAAGCGCTTGCATAAATCTTTTCCGTACCGTCCGTCTGCGTTTTCAGCACGAAGTCGCCCGTATACAGGCTGTACAGCTGCTGTACGTAATAATTCGCCGTCGCGTACGAATCCTTTCCGTCGAACCAAATCAAATCGGGGCTCCACTGCGTGTAGCCCAGCCGCGCGAACAGCGGCGCATAGGACGCCATAACGACGATATCCGCGTTGCGCTCCATTCCCGTCATAAACGCAGCTTCCGCAAGCGCACCCTCCCAGACGTTTGCTTGCGGCGCATTGAAGAGCGCACAGCCCGACCCCGGAACGTGCGCCGCATACTCTCCCGCGCACACCCTCGCATTTCTCGGATAGCCGTCGTACACGTTCGTATTCGCGTACAGCCATTCGGGGGAAACGTAGAAGTGCTCGTCGGAGGCGTACACGAAATCGGGATTCTTTTCGAGCTGCTCCCTCGTCCATTCCCACGCGCTCTCGTGCGTAGACGTGCCCACCGTCGGACCCACCGTACCGATAATCTTGATATCGGGATACTTCTCGTGAATACGCTTTTCGAAGAGTTCGAACCGCTTGTAAAACTCGTTGCCGCGATCCTCCCACTGCTCGTTGCCGATGCCGAGATATTCGAGAGCGAAGGGCTGCGGGTGTCCCATATCCGCGCGCACGCGTCCCCATACGGTATCCGTACCGCCGCGCGCAAACTCGACGACGTCCAAGGCGTCCTGAATATACGTTTCAAGCTCGGGGCTGTCGAGCGGAACGAACTGCGTAGACATATATTGACACGCAATGCCCACACCGACGACGGGCAGCGGCTTCGCGCCCAGATATTCCGCAAGGCGGAAGTACTCGTAATAGCCCACGCCGAGCGACTGCCCGTAATGGCTGTACGCCGAACGGAAGTTATTGCTCTCGTCCGTCGCGTGCACCGCCCAACGGTTCCAGTTATGCTTTCTGCGCTCCTTCTGCCCGATGGAATTTTTCCATAGGTAGCGGTTGTCGAGGTTGTTTCCCTCCACCACGCACCCTCCGGGGAAACGCAGAAATCCCGGTTTGAAATCCTTCATGAGTTTTACGAGGTCGCGGCGAAATACGCCCAGAACCGCGTTTTCGGGCATCATCGAAAAGCAATCGACGTGAATGATGCCCGCCCCGCCGAGCGTAAAAGCAAAAATTGCCCGATCGAATTCCGTTTTGCTCTTTGCCCTGAATTCGTAGCGGCGCCACTTACCGTCTGCCTTTAGCTTGAACTTCTTGCCCAGCAACAGGACGTCGCCGCCGTATATGCCGACGGACACCGTGCCCTTATAGTTATACGAACGGGCGTAAAAGGAAACGCGATAGACAACGCCCTTTTCCAGATAAATTCCGTCGTATGCCCGATTCGTTATACCCGTACCCGCAGCGCCCGCATCGATCCTCATATAGTGCGGATTTTCGGGGAAGAGCGCACGGTCGGTCTTGATTTTCAGCTTAACGTCCGCACCCGACGGAAAGGCTTCCCAACCGTAACCGCAGTCGTGCAGCTCCCGATAGTTATCCCTTTTTCCGGACACGTCGCGCGCCTCGAAGTTGGCGTTTTCGAGCATCTCGGCATACAGACCGCCGTCGATCGCGTAGTTGATGTCCTCGATAAAAAGACCCGTCATCCCCCGCGCCGCAGTTATTTTGTTTTCGTTCGAAATACTTATTTTCATATTCTTACCCCTTCTTTGTTACGGCAATGACTTTAAGCGGTTTCTTCGATCGAGTGCGCAATATACGTAATGTGGTCGGCGGCACGTTCGAGGTTGCCCACGAGATTTATGAACACGCTCGAATTCTGCGGTTGACACTTGCCCTCGTTCAGCCTCTCGATATGCGTGGATACGAGCCGTTTCCTGTCCCTGTCGATTTCGTCCTCCTGTGCGTCGACGTCGGCAAGACGCGAATGGTCTTTATATACGAAGGTCGCAAGCGACAGTACGTAAAGGTTTTTGATTTTTTTGTACATCTCTTCAAGCATTTTCAAAAACTCGCCTGAAAATACCAGTCCGTCGTTGACGTAATGCTCCGTATATTTGGTTACGTTATCGGCAAGCTCGCCGATACGTGAAATGTCGTTGAGCACGTAATGCAGCGAAGAGATCGTTTTTTCATCCTCTATGGCGGGCGCGGTTGCGGAAATCTTTACCAGGTACGACACCATTTCGCGGTTGGTCGATGAAATCTCGTTGTTGTTTTCGGCGACCTTATCCTTGACGGAAGCATCCTTGGCAATGAAAGCTTCGAACGCACGGTCGAGCGTGTCCATCGCAAACGTAAACAGCTTCCCCGTTTCCTGATACAGATACCCGAGTGCGACGGACGGCGAACGGAGCAGACGCTCGTCGAACGCCATGGCAAGCCCCTCTTTGCTCTCTTCCGCTTCCGTCTTGTTCCCGCTCTTTTTCTTATCCGGCACGATGAGATCGGCAAGCTTGACGAACACGTTGATGAACGGCAGGAAAATCAATGCGCAAACGACGTTAAACAGCGTATGGAAGGTAGCAATCTGAAACGCCGGAACCGTCGGGAACATTTTGACGAGTACCGTATCGGCAAACCCCTTCCAACATAGAAGAAACACGGTAAATATGATTGCGCCGAATAAATTAAACAGAAAGTGAATGAGCGCCGCGCGTTTCGCGTTCGGTGTCGCTCCCAACGAAGAAATCAACGCCGTAATACACGTTCCGATATTGGAACCGATAATAATATAGTAAACCGCGTTCCCGCCGCCGCCGATCAATAAGCCTTGCCCCGCCATCGTTATAATGATTGCGGTTACCGCAGAAGACGATTGCACGAGCGCCGTCAATACGATTCCGATTAACAAAAGCAACGCGGGATTACTGATTTTTTCGAGGACGCCGGATATCTTAGCGTACAGCGGCGTTCCCTCCTCAAAAGACATTGCGCCGGACATAAACGAAAGACCCACAAAAATCAGTCCCAATCCCGCAAGCGCGCTTCCGACGGTTTTCACCTTTTCCTTTTTGGAAAACATTCCCATGAAGACGCCGATTGCCGTTAAACAGAGAGCGAACGTCGTTACGCTGAACGAACTTAACGAAACGAGCCAGCCCGTAATCGTCGTGCCGATATTCGCGCCCATAATAATTGCCGTTGCCTGAAACAGCGTCATGATGCCCGCATTGACGAGACCGACCACCATAACCGTGGTGAGCGCAGAGCTTTGGGCAACAAGCGTAACGCCCGCACCGATTCCGACACCCGCAAAACGGTTTTTGGCGGTTTTGTTCAGCATATTTCGCATTTTCCCGTGCGCCAGCCTCGTCAAATTTTCCGAAAGCGAAGACATTCCGATGAGAAACGCGCCCATGCCGCCGAGTATCTTCATTATGATTTCGATGTAATCCATTACGCCCATGAATTTCAGCCTTCTCTTGTGATTGTAAATTTCACCGATATATATTATAACAAATCGCGCAAGCGTTTGTCATGATTTTTGCGAAAATTTTTCCGCGGTTCTCAAAAAATCTTTTTCCGTTATCTTATAAAAATGCTTGCAAAAACAGAAGCGGTTTGTTATAATATTATGGCTATTGATTTTTTGAGGCGTAGCGCAGTTTGGTAGCGCGCTTGGTTCGGGACCAAGAGGTCGCGTGTTCAAATCACGTCGCCTCAACCAAATGCGAAAGAGTTGGAACACCGCAAAACGGAATATATTTTCGTAAACGGTGTCGCGGGCTTCGTCGCATACCAATATGTAAAAAGCACAAAGTTTAAGACCTTGTGCTTTTTCTATGCCCCATATAGATGCCCTCTTTATGGGATTAGTAATTGGAAAAAATTACTTATGCCATAATTTATCTTTACTTTATAAGATCAAAGGTATCGGGAAGCATCCGGGCACAGCCGCAAAGAGCCAATAAAAAAACGGAAGCGACAAATGTCGCTTCCGTCTTTTCGTTTTACGACTCGTTCCCCGTTACGATATCCTCATCGTCCCGCTCGGCAGAGTCGGGATAGATCATGCAATAACGCGGATTGTGCGCGTAATCGGTATCGATTTTTTTCTTGTTCTTCTTTTTTCCGTTCATAATTCCTCCGAAATCAGTATGCGGAGTATGATACGAACTATGCGTTATTTCACGCGTCCAACTGCTTTAACACCTTCGAAAAGACGTTTTTCTTCTGCTCGATCATCTTGCTTTCCGCAGGCTGAACATCGTAATATCCGCGCGCGAGCATCTGCTCGAACACCGTAAACTGCGTTTCGGCGCTCGACGTGTAATTTTTGAAAATCTCCTTCCGGAACGGCTTGCAGCTCCCCTCGATGACCGCCGCATTGTAATAGGAAAGCAGCAATTTTTCCGCTTCGAGCAGGTCTTGCAACGCGTCTTTTTCGTTGAGCGTGGTATCCTTTTTCGACTGTTTCATCTCTTTCCTCCGTTTAAAATAGAATACAGCGCGGAGAACCGTTCCGCGTGTGCCGCCGCAATGCGCCCCATCTCCTCGGCAAGCGCCGCGTCGGTGAGCGTATTGGCATAAATTTTTGCCTTCTTACAAGCCATTTCTTCGCCCGTGAGTATATGCGAAAGCACGTCCACATCCTTCGCCGTCAGATTTGTCATAAAAAACCTCCTCCGTCCCGTTATCGACGAAGGAGGCATTTTTTATACGTTATTGATTCGAAAAATACGGGCAGAACGCGCTCAGCGTGCAGATTTCGCAGGCGGGCTTTTGCGAATGGCACACCCTTCTGCCGTGCCAAATCAACCAATGGTGCGCTTGGGACCAATCACGCTGCGGAACGACGGCTTTCAGTTCCTCTTCCACGCGGAAGGGCGTTTTTCCGCTTGCCAACCCCAACCGTTTGGAAACGCGGAACACGTGCGTGTCCACTGCGATCGCGTCGCCGCCGAATGCCACCGAGTACACTACGTTCGCCGTTTTCTGCCCCACGCCTGCGAGCGTTTTCAGTTCCTCGAGCGTTGCGGGCACTTCGCCGCCGAAGCGATCGAGAATATCGCGCGAAGCGGACAGAATGTGCGCCGCTTTGTTGCGGTAAAACCCGCAGGAAAAAATGTATTTTTCAAGCTCCTCCTGCGAAAGCGTTACCATGCTTTGGGGGGTGTTGTATTTTTGAAACAGCACCCGCGTTACCTTGTTCACCCGCTCGTCGGTGCACTGCGCGGAAAGCACCACCGCCACCAACAATTCGTACGGCGAGTCGTACAGCAGCGCAGGCTTGGCGTCGGGATATAAACTTGCAAGCTCCTTTAAAATTTTTTCGTTTGCGTTCATATGCAATATTATATCCGATATCCGCACAAAAATCAAGCGTTAACGCTTAAAGAAAAAGCCATCCGAAACCCGTGTTTTTTAGAATCCCCGCATAGGAAGAATAGCGTTTTTTAGAAAGAAGAACGCGCACGCGCGTGAGAAAGCACGCCTCGAAGCGCACGGAGATCCCGCACCCCACGCCCGCCTCTTTGGGGGTGGAAACCGCGGATGCAGGCACGCCGTTCGCGCGCAAAAAAGAAATAAAATCAAGCGTTTCCGAACGCGATTTAAAAACTGCAAGCATTGTCATGATACAACCTTCGTATAATATGATATGATTTATCTCGATAACGCCGCCACAGGCGGCTTCAAACCCACAAGCGTAAAAAACGCCGTATGCGCCTCTTTAAAACTCTGCGCCAACCCCGGAAGAAGCGGACACCGCCTTTCGATCGCCCTGTCCGAACGCGTGCTCGACTGCCGCAACCTGCTGTCCGAACTCTTCGACGGATACGGGTTCGACCGCGTTGCGTTTACGAAAAACTGCACCGAAGCGCTGAATCTCGCTCTCTTCGGTACGCTGAACGCAGGCGACCACGTGGTAACCACCGCGCTCGAACACAACTCCGTGCTGCGACCGTTGGAACAACTCGCGCGCGCGGGTGTAATCACTTATTCCGTGGCGCCCTTAAAGGACGGAAGGCTCGACTACGATGCTCTCGCTTCCCTCGTACGGGAAAACACCCGCATAGCGGCGGTAACCACGGCTTCCAACGTAACGGGCGAAGTTGTGGATTTAAAAAAAATCCGCTCGCTCCTGCCGGACCGCGTGCTGCTATTCGCAGACGGCGCACAGGGCGCGGGGCACGTGCGGATCGCCATGCGCGAGACGGGAATCGACGCGCTTGCGATTGCGGGACATAAGGGAATGCACGCGATGCAAGGCGCGGGCGCGCTGCTCTTTTCCGAACGCGTCAACCCCCGACCGCTGCTATACGGCGGCACGGGCAGCGAAAGTCTCAACCTCGGAATGCCGGAATTTTATCCCGACCGCCTCGAAAGCGGTACGCTGAGTTATCCCTGCATCGTCTCCCTGTTCGAGGGCGCCCTCTTCGTAAAGGCGCACCGAAAGGAGCACGCAGAGCGTCTTAGCGCAATCACCGAGTCGTTTTTGCAATGGCTTGACACGCTGAAAACGTACAAAGCGTTTTCCCGCCCCAACGCCTGCGGCATCGTATCGTTCGCGCACCGATCGCTTCCGTCGGAAGAGGTGGCGACCGCGCTTTCCGAACGCTTCGACATTGCCGTACGCGGCGGACTGCACTGCGCGCCCCTCGCGCATCGGGCGCTCGGCACGGCGCCGCAGGGGCTCGTGCGCGCCTCCTTCTCCCCCTTCCAGAGCTTACAGGAAGCACGCGCGCTCATTCAGGCGCTGCGAGCAATTCGTCCTTCCGAGGCGTAGCCGAATCGGAATAACAGGATTTTCTGCCCGAACGTTACATACTTTTCAGCTTTTCAACCAACTTATTTAGCCGTTTGCGCTTTGCACCGTCGAGCATGGGCGAAATTTGCCTGTAAAAATCGTCGATTTCGGCATTGGTGAGCGAACCGTTGCGCTTACCCTCGGCGGCGCGGGCGTAAATTGCGCTGATCAGTTCGTTTTCGTTTCTTCCGTTGTACTTCATGGCGATCCTCTGCGCCTCTTTCATAAAATCCCGATTGTTTTCCGAACCCTTCTTTCCGCTTTCGAAACTTGCAAAATCGTCCATATATCACCTCTCAAACCATTGTATGATGTGAACGCAAATTTTGCGCACCGCATACGATAGAACATGGAAATCGCAATTCTTTTGTTTTTACTTTCGTCAAGCGGGCGCGGCGGCGACCTGAAAAAAACGCTGGAAGATTTTCTCGTTTTCTACCGTGAAAACCGCGAGCTGATACAAATGCTCTTCAACAAGCCCCTGCAAGAGGGGGCGCCGCAGGAGGAACGAAGCGACCGATCGAAAAACGAGGAAGAAAAAAACCGATCCCATAACGAAGAGACCGGTCTGAACGATATTCTCGGTGAATTTTTAAAGCGCAGTACGGTTTAAACAAGATCTCCGCCCGCACCGCTGCCCGAACCTGCTGGAAGCAACTTGATCGCCTCCTGCAAGAAGGTATCCTGCGCGTCGTACAGCACGGGCGCTTCGATCGCCTTGGCGCCGTCCGACTCGATAACCCCCCTGTCGTGGATGCTGTGCCCATTGGGCCAGAAAATCTCGGCGACAGTCAGCTTTAACACGTTTCCGCTCTTATCGTTGAAATAGGACTGCATGATCCCCTTGCCGTACGTTCTCGCAACGCCGCTGACGGGATCTTTACGCAGAATGATGTCCCCGTAGCCGACGGTGCCGTAATCGACGAGCGCCCCGATCAGGCATTCGGAAGCGGAAGCGGTGTTCGAATCGGCGAGCACCGTAATTTTGGAATCTTCGTCAAAGTAATCGTAGTACTTGCTGCCCGCAGCCGCATAGGAAATCTTTTCGCCGTTGCGGAATTCCGCATAAGCAACCACAGGGCTTGCGTTCTTCGGCACGTCCTTTAACAGGTAGGACGAAATTTCGATGAGGATATCCATATATCCGCCCCCGTTGAGGCGCAGATCGAGCACGAGATTGCTGCGTCCTCGCTCCGCCATCTTGTCGAGACAAGCTTTGAACTCTTTAGCGGCGCCGCCGTTGAACTGGTCGAGTTTTAAATACGCCGTCGCACCGTCCAAGCCCGCCAAAGGCTCGTTCGTTTCCGTAAGCTTCGGCGTCTTACCGCGGAACGCGAACGAGGATTCGCTGTCGCGGTAGGTGCAGTAGGTGGTGGTGTACGTTCCCATGGCAAGGGAATAAACTTTCGCGGTTTCCTCGTTTTCATCCAAGCCGCATTTTAAGAAAAACTCCCCTTTCTGCGCGCCCGCCCAAGAGACGAATTCGTTGATCGTGCCCTTCGTCAGCTCCTCTGCCGACGCGCCGTACGCAAACAGATACATTCCGTCCCGCAAGCCCGCTTCCTGCGCGGGTGAGTTGCCCGCCACGGAATAGACGCGGATATGTTTGTTTTCGTCGAGATAAACGGAAAAGCCCGCGCCCTCGCTCACGCCCTCCTTCTCGTCGGAAATGCGCTTGAATTCGGACGCCGTATAAAAACAGGAATAGTCGTCGAGCGCGAATCCGTCGAAGATCTGTCCGTACAAATCGTCGTCCGTGATTTCCTTGTAGTAATTATCCTTGGCGGTATCGATTGCCCAAAGTAACGCGCGTTTGTCTTTGCCGAGCGCCGAATATCTGCCGAACCAGCCCGCAAGGAACGCCGCCGTAAACAGAAACAGCGCGCCGAGCACACTGAACACCGCAATTTCCACCCGCCTCTCTTTTTTTGTCGGCGGCGTATTCTGCTGTTTTTGATTCATAATATATTACCTCTTTCCCTTAGTTTGCGTTTTTTTAAAGTTTTAATAATTTATAGAGCACTGCAATCACGCGGAAGGTAACCGCATCCGAAAAATTGCGGATGTCCAGCCCCGTAATGCGTTCTATTTTATCCAGACGGTACATCAGCGTATTGCGGTGCATAAACAGATTGCGCGACGCTTCGGACACGTTGAGGGAGTTGGCAAGAAATTCTTCCGCCGTGTTCACCATGTCGGGATCCTCGAAGATCTCCGCCGTGTTCTCGATGCGGAACTGCGACATATATTCCCGCAACTGGTTTTGCGGCACGTTTTCGAGAAGCTTTACGAGAAGGTATTCCCGATAGGAATGTACTTCGCCCCGCGAATGGAAAATCGAACTCATCCGCACAGCCGTAACCGCCTGATTATAGGAAGAAGCGATTTCGGAAAAGCTCTTCACTTCGCAGCCGATTCCGATGCTCGCCTTTAACCCGAGCTCCTCGTACAGCGTCTGAAAAAGAAACTGCCCGAACTCCACGGGCGACTGCTCCTCCCCCAAAAACTTGACGACGCAGATTCTGTTGTCGTCCACCCGCACGGCGAAATCGTTCGTCCCCTCGAGGCAGCGCTCTATGTGCAGCGCGGCTTCGCCCGTCTTTCGCTCGGGCACGACGTCGGCGGCAAAACACGCGCCGTCCGAAACGTGGTACTTCGCCATGAACCGAAACGCTTCCCACGCGCCGCCCTCGCCGAGCACGATCCACCTGAGCCTGTCCGCCTTGCCCTCGGGCGCGTTTGCATGAGGCGCCCCCGCCACGAGGTATTTGACGAGACGGACGAGCGCGTCCGTCTGTTCTCCCCTTCCGCTGACGTAGGCGTCGACGATTTGTCCCTGGTACTCTATCGTGAAATGCGTCTCCTCTCCGCCCGAAGGACTCAGGCGGATTTGCGTGCCCGCGCCCTCGCGAATTTCGGCAAGAAATTTTTCAAGCTCGGTTTTGCTTTCCCCGTTTATCATGAAGCCGACCCCTTTGTCCGGATAATATTTCCTCTATTATAGCATCCCGCACGAAAAATTACAAGGGTTTTACGGTGAAAGCGCTGTGAATGCAAAAAAATCGTGTGAAAACGATTTTCTGCCACCCATGCCCGAAAATGAACCTTTCACAGTCCAAAACGGGGGCACCATGTCCACGGATGAGGCACCCATGTCCGCATTCGTCCATGAAATCCATGATATAATTTTCAAAAAACAGGTTGTAAAAATGCCCAAAAAAGTGCAAAATAAAGGTAAAAATATTCACAAAACACGCCCATTTTTAAAATTTTTTCGTGCATGGTGTTGACATCGACAGATTTGGGTGCTATAATGATACTGATTTAATATTACTTAGTATTTGGATTTTACGTTGAATTAAGTCGAATTACGATAATGTCAGGGAGTTAAACCATATGGAAAATCAAAATAACATCCCGAATAGCGCCGCAACAGGTATGCCGAAGAACGGTATGCCCATGAACGGCGCGCCGAACGCAGCCGCGCAAAACGTTCCGTTCCGCAACGCAGTCGTTCCCGTTACGAGCATGGTGCCCGTATCGCAGCCTTACGACGTACCCAAAGAGAAAAAGAGATCCACCGTCGGGTACCGTATTTTTGCCCTGCTCTTCGCACTGCTTTCCGTCGGCGGACTCTTTCTCGGTCTCATCGGAAAAGTCCTTCCCGTGCTCGGACACGTCGACGGCTTAAACCAAAGCTCGATTTCCGCCCTCAGCGGATCTTTGCTCGGATACCTCATTGATTTCTTCAAAAATATCGTCGATATCTTCAAGTTGCTTATCGGCGAATTCAGCCTTGCGAATATCGTCGGCTTCATCGGAAATCTTTACGGTATTTTCTTGGTGTTCTTCCTCTGCCTCAGCGTCGTTCTTTCTTTGATTATGGGCATCGTCGGCGTAGCTTCGGGAAAAGCCTCCAAAGCTTGTATGCACGGCAACGGCGCATTGCTTTTAATCGCCTACGGCGGACTTTCGCTGTACTTGTTTATACAGAACTCGCTCTTGCTCGGCGTGTTGGACAGCATCGATTTCCCCACCATGATCGTTGCGGGGCTTGCACTCGTTATGCTGTTTATCACGACGCTTGCGGAACGTAAGGCAGGCGGACTGCTGAATATCCTCTTTACCATTCTTTCGCTCGGTACGCTCGTTCTGTTCTTCTTTCCGAAGAGTAATTTTGCCGGCTTCAGCATCGGCGTACTCCTTAGCGGCTTCAGCAAAGCGACGCTTTTCCCCATGATTGCCGTAACCGTTACGGTCGCATTGTTCGCGCTCAACTTTTATATCTCTTGCTCGCGCGTGTGCGCGAAGCGCGGGTATGCGGGAGATGCGGTACGCTTCGGGTTACAGATGGTTGCAATCATCCTCACGCTCATTTCGGCAATGGTGGGCGCAAACAAATACCCGCTCTTCAAGGGCGGTACGCTCCCTCTGCTTTTCACTATTCTGCCGTTGATTTTCATTTTCATGGCGTTCGTATTCGCCATTCTTGCGGCAATCCTTGCGGCGCACAAAAAAAAGCATCGGGAGGAAGCGCCCGTACAGAACGCGCAGATGCCTCCTTACGGATGCCGTCCCATGCCCAACGGACAGCCGATGCCCAACGGCGACTACCGCCGTCCCATTCCGCCCCCCGCGGGCGCGAATATGCCCCCCCGCGCGATTCCGCAGAACGCGGGCGCAAACGCGAACGGCGATTACCGCCGTCCCGTTCCTCCCCCCAACGGATACCCGCAGCGTCCGATGGGACCCGCGTCTCCGATCCCGCCGATGGGCGCACGTCCGAACGGACCAATGCCCCCCCTCCGCCCCACCGTACCGCCTAACTCCATGCCCCCGCAGGGCAAGCCGATGACGGACTTCGAACGGCGCATGGCGGCAATCGCAAAGGGCGAACAACCGGCAGGCGCGCCTATGCCTCAAAGCTATCCTGCGCCGCCTCAGCAGCAGTACAAACCCGCACCCCAGCGCCAGATCCCGACGGCGATTCCCGCTTCGGAAAAGGTGGAAAACTCCGTGTACAACCCTTCGAAGTACGCGTACGATCCTTTCGTCTACACGCTGACCGCATCGGAAATGAACGAATTCGGCGACCTGTTCATTGCAAACAAATTCGGCTTGCAGGCGTACCTGCCGCCCTACAACATCGGCGGGGACAACCGCGACTTCTTCAACAAGGTGTTCATCTATCTCGGAAGGTTCCGTTCGAACATTTCGGACGCCCTTCTCGACAAACTGTACCGCTACGTATGTGGAATGCAGTAACAAGACAATAACGAAAAGCGTTCGGCGATTTACTTAATTCCCATAGGTAACCCGCAAGCGAAAGAGAATCAGGCGTGGCGTGAAGCCGCGCCTTTTATATTCCTTGTACGAACTTTTATTTTTATTATTGTCGAACGCGTATTGAAACTTTTTGTACCGTTCGTTTTTGGAACGCTTTTTATTGCGCCGATACTTTCGTATATGGCAGATAAAATTAATTGCGGCTACGGCGGCGGTGTTCTTTACCAAATTGCCAAATTAAATACTGAAAAAACGCCGTTATGGACGTTGGTATTAATTGTTTTGCTTGCGTTCGCCGCTTATCCGCTGCAAGTTGCAGGAAAAAGTCTTTTAACATATTTACTGTTTTATTTGTTGGGTTTTTACGTTTTCGGTAAACAGGAAAATATTGTTAAAACGGTTTTTGTCTTCGATTTCATTCCCCTTTTATATCTTGCATTTCGTTTGGGTGATTGCGTTTGAATATTGCTTCTCATATAACCGCGATAGCAAAAGCCTCTCGAACAAAAGTGTTCGAGAGGCTTTTCATCGTCTGTTTTTAATTCCCTTTTTCCCCGTCTCTCTGCACGGCACAAGGAAAACGATCACCTCGTAATACGAATAACGACGCTCGTACCGTATTCCTCGCTGTAACGGCGCGTTTCCACGAGGGAATCGACAAGATACAGCCCTCTGCCGCATTCCGCCTCTACGCCCGCCAGAACGCTCTCTTCGGGCGGATGGAACGCCTTTGCCGAACGCACGCTCAGCGTAATTTCGTCCCCCGCAAGTTCGGCACGGAAGTATGCTCTGCCGCCGTCGTGCTGCAAGACGTTGGAAAGCAATTCGTCAGCCACCAACTTGCTGTCGAATACGATTTCCTGCGGCACCTTTTCGTCGGAAAAGCGCGCGCACATTTTTTGAAGCGCAGCTCTCAGCGCGTTGTAGTCATCGATTTCAAAGTACATCAGTCCGAATTCTTTTGCAGCCTTTCTTTTAATTTGTTCAGAATCTTACGTTCCATACGGGATACATACATCTGCGAAACATTCATTCGTCTTGCCGTTTCCGCCTGTGAAAGCTCGAGCGTGAAACGGCACCGCACGATTTCCCGCTCCTCCGCCGTTAAAACGCGCACTGCGGACTGCACCGCATCGCGATTTTCCAACAGTTCCATGTCATCGCGCTCGGAAGGGATCACGTCGTAATAGCTCATCCCGTCCTCGTTGTCCTCCACGGGCTTGTCGAGCGAAACCACCCCGCCCGCTTCCGCCGCGCGTACGATTTCTTCTTCCGTTACTCCGAGGCGAAAAGCAAGCTCCTTTGCCGTGGGATTTTTCCCTGTTTCCGAAAATATTTCGTCCGATGCGCGCTTTAAATTCACGCGCAGTTCGGAAACGCGGCGCGGCAAATGTACGAGGCGCGAGCGGTCGCGGAAATAGTTTTTTATCTCCCCCGTAATGGTCGGAGTGATGAACGTGGAAAATTGCAGCCCTTTCGATTCGTCGAAGCGCTCGACCCCCTTGATAAGCGCAAGCGCGGCGACCTGATACAGATCGTCGTACTCCACGCCGCGTCCCACGAACTTTTTCGCGAGCACGCTTGCTATGTACAGGTACTTTTCAACGATCTCGTTTCTCACGGAGACGTCGCCCGTTTCCCGATACTTTTGAAAGAGCTCTTTATCTTCCATTTTTTGCGAAGCGGAACTCGATCGCCGTAAGGCGCCCGTCCCTCCTTTGCATATTTACGTCCCCCGCAAGCGCCGAAAGCAATGCAGAGGAAATTTCGTCGTCGGGATAGTTCTCTTCAGGCGCGGCGTAGTCGTCGCCTTCGATTTTAATGCAGACTCCCTCGCTTTCCGCAAAGGAAAGCCGTGCGGCTCGGAAGCCGCTGTGCATAAGCAAGAGCAGACTTTCGGTAACGCATACCTTGCAATCCTCGCTCTCTTCCATATCCAAGCCGACGAGGGAGCACACCCCGCCCGTCGTTAAACGCACCGTCGTCAGAATTTCGCGGTTCAAACCGATACCGAGCGCAAGAATGTCTTTCATCCTTCTATCTCCATGATCGTATCGAGCGAGCAGATGACGAACAGCTTTTTTAAGCGCGGAATCAAGCCCGTCAGCTTCATTGCGTGCCCCGCGCTTTTTACGTGCTTTAAAATTTTAACGAACGTGCCGAGCGTCGTAGAGTCAATAAACTCCAATTTCGAGCATTCGAACACCACATCCGAAGGATTCTTTTCGTATTCCGCCGAAAAAACGTCGAAAAACTCGTCTGCATTTCCCGAGTCGATTTCTCCCGAAAGAGCGATTTTTAAAATCGGCGTACTCTCCAAAACTTTAAATTCCTGCATTTTTTCCTCCGATAGCGTGTACGTTAAAGCAAATCTTCTTTTCTTTTATTGTAACACAAAAGACGGGACGTTTAAACAAAATCCGATATTTTTTTTAATATTTTTGTACCGATCACCAGTCCATCAAGCCGAAATCGCGAATAATACAGGAAAGTCCGCGCGTACGCTCGGGCAGCCTCTTCAATTCGTCCAAATTTCCCGCGCCGCCGTACGCTCTGCCCGCAAGCGAATACAGGTTTTTACGGTATGCCCCCGTGTTTTTTACAATCGATTCCGCCTCGCCGAAAAATACCGCGCGCTTGCGCTCCAACGCGCACACGCGCGACGCGTACTCCGTAGGAGTAGGAATATCCTGCTCGCAATAAGCCGCGCCCGCTGCGCGCGCCCGCTCCCGATAATCCGGCACGAAAGGCTGCGGTTTCCCCTTGCCGAAGAATGCAAAGTAGAGGGCGGAAAGCTGCAAAAACGCCCTCCAGCTTCCGTCGCGCCCCAGCCGTTCGGCAAGCACCCCTCCCTCGCCGCAGCTCGCGCCCTGCCGCAGACACGCCTGCACGGTAGCGTTCTTTTCCACGATTTCCCGCGCCGACAACTCTTCCGCCAAACCTGACAGCGCAGCGTACGCCCGCTCTTCCGCCTCCTCGCTGCCCGAGGCGCAGCCGAAACAGCGCAATACGCGCGCTTCCAACCGCGCCAATCGGGCAAGCAGAAGGCGCTCATAGCCCTCTGCAAGCCGCGGCTGCATCAGAGAAAGGTCGCATACGGTATCTCCGTCTGCAAGCGCCACACGGGCGGTTACGCCGCCGAGCCGCAAAGCCGCTTCCCGCTCGTACGCGCCGTCGAGCGCGGGGGAGGAGGGAAACGTCATCACGGGCACGCGCCTGACGCCGGCAAAAAAACGCGCCGCCGAGAGCGTATTGCCCTTCCCTGCCGCCAGCACGAGCGCCACCTCGTCCGGCATGGAAAAGAGCGGAAGCGCGTCCGAAGTATCCAGCACCGCGCTGACGCAACGCGGCCCCGTTACTTCCCGAAACGCGCCAACCGCGCTTTCGTCCGTTACGAGCAACGCCCTCCCCGCAGACCGTTCGCCCAAAAACCGAAGCGCCCCTTCCCGAACGGAGCAAAAAGACAGCCCGCCGTCCTCCCAAGGGTTTCTCTTGCGTAAGGAATCGGCAAGCTGCATAGCTTCCTCCGAAAAATAATATTTTAACCGTTCGAATTCAACGCCAACGGGTTATATCAGTAACGCGATTGCGTTGACCGCGTATCCCACGGCAACGCCTATAAAAAATTGCACGGTCATAATGACGAGGGCGTTTCTGCTGTTTTTCCTGCCGCCGAACAGCGTCAGTACGCCCAAGCCCGCGTTCGTAACGAGCCCCGCAAGACAGCTTCCGAATTCGATGCCCCCGACGGCGTACGTTTCGGCGAGCACCACGCTCGAAGCGCAATTCGGCACCAACCCGACGAGGCTGCACACGAGCGGCTGAATCCACTTCCCCGCCCGTAAAAAGTTAACGACGTTTTCTTTGCCCAAGCCCCAAAATAAGTACCCGAACGCCAGATTCACGAGCAATACGAACGCCGCCACCTGCAACGCGTGCAACAAGGGAGATACGAAGTAGAGCTGCACCTTGCTTTCGTGCGCGTGCTCGCAAGCGGAAAAATGCTCGTGCTCTTCGTGCCCCTCACGTTCTTCATGCTCCTCGTGAACGTGCTCTTCGGCACGTTCTTCGCGCACGTGTCCCGCGTGCTCCTCAAGCTGCTCAATGGGCTCGAGAACGGATTTTTTAAAGCGGTTCGCAACGAGATCGGCAAGATATCCCGCGGCGACGCCCACGGCGATTTTAACGCCGAGCATGGCGAGGATAGAAACGACTTTGTCGAGCGGAGGCAGTGCGGGAGTCGTCAACAGAACGAGAAACGCCTCGTCGCTGGTGGCAATAAACACCGAAAGCAGCGTGCCGACCGTGATATAGCGGTGCCTGTAAAGCTTTGCCGCCATCACCGAAAACCCGCACATAGGTACGATCCCGAGCGCCGTGCCCACGAGCGGAGCACATTTTCCCGTCAAAGCCCTGCGCGGCTTGCTTACGCCCGTGTTATGTTCGAGCGCCTCGATCACGATATACATTAAAAAGAGAAACGGAAAGAGTATCGCCGTATCTTTTAACGCATCGAGTATGACTTCCCACCACACGGCGTTCCGCCCTCCTTGTAGAAATCGGGTAATATCATAAACGATTTTACGGATTTTGTCAAACGATTTAAAAGACCGACCGGCGGTTTTCCTCTCCGTCGGCAAAATCCCCCGAAAACCGACGAAAAACGCCCCGCCATGCGGAGCGCTGCTTTCGTAAAATTTTCATTTGCGTCCGTACGAAAAATCATTCCCCGTTCAGACAGTCGCGCATCTTCTCCACCGCCTCGCCGCGGTTCGCGCAGTCCATTTTCACGTAAATGGCGGAGATGTAGTTGCGCGACGTACCGTCCGTCAGCTTGAGAGCCGAAGCGATCTGTTTGTTCGTAAACCCCTCGTACAGCATAATGGCGATTTCCACTTCCCTGTCCGAAAAGCCGAACTTGCGTTTCAGTTTGATTTGCCTGTCGTTGGTAACGAGACTCGCCGCACTGGCAATGCTGCGGGCGATTTTCGCAGGAAGAATGGTATCCCCCGCGTAGGCGTTTTTTATGGCGTCCACAAGAGCGGAATAGGACGTGTCCTTTAACAGGTATCCGCTCGCGCCACTGTTGATTGCGCCCAAAATGTAGTCGCTGTCGTCGAAGGTGGTCAGCACGAGCACCTTGACGTCGGGACAAATCCGCTTGATCTCCTTCGTCGCAACGACGCCGTTCATGTTGGGCATACGAATGTCCATCAGCACGACGTCCGGACGCAGCTTCTGCGTCAGCTTTACCGCCTCCACGCCGTCGGACGCGATTCCCGCAATTTCGAATTCCTCGCACGCGGAAAGCACGCTCCCGATTCCGTCCGCCAGAATGGGTTGATCGTCGGCAAGCAAAATTTTGATTTTCATTTTTTATCGCCCTCCTCGTCCATAGGTAAATTCAAGTGTATCTCGAACCCCTCGTCGGGCTCCGTTTCGAAATAAACGCTACCGCCGAGGCTTTCGGCGCGAGCGTGCATTCCCGTTAAGCCGAACCCCTCTTTCAGAGAGGAAAGCTCCATACCGCACCCGTTATCCGACAGCATGAACTCCACCCTGTCGCCTCCGTTCTTCAATTCGAAATAAAACGCCGTTGCGTTTCCGTGCCTCAGTCCGTTGGAAATGCCCTCTTTCAGCGTGTTCAAAACAAATCTGCGCTTCGCGTCGCACAGCGTAACATCGTCCACGTCGCAGCGGATGACGATGCCCGTGCCGTCGGTGGAATCGTTGATAACGTCCAGGATCTCCTCTTTCAGCGTTACTTCCCGCGAAACGCCCGAGAGAAGATGTACGCTTTCGCGCAACTCCTCCAACGCGTGCTTCGCCTGCAAATTCGCCGCCGCAATGCGGCGCTTTGCCTCCTGCGGGTCGTTCTCCACGGCAAGTTTCGCCGCCTCCGTCTGCATGATCACGGTCGTAATGGAGTGTCCTGCCGTGTCGTGAATGTCTTTTGCGATCCTCTGCCGTTCCTCGAGGGCTGTGATCTCCTTTAACTCCTCGTAGGCGATCCTCAGCTTTTCGTTCGTTTTGTTTACGTCCTCCACCGCAGACGCGAGCTCCTTGTTCTTGCGAAAGAGCTGCACGGCGAAGTTGACGATCAAAAAGTGGAAAATGAGCAAAATCAAGTCGTTGAACGCGTTTGTAAAAATCTGCGTCAGCGAAAGCCACTGCCTTTTAAACAGCGCCGAAATGCCGAACGTAATAAGGAAGAGTACGATACTCGAAACGCAGATGGCGATGCTTCCCCCGAGCCCCTTCGAGTTCAAATAGAATTCGGACAGGATAATCATATACAGCACGGAAATCAGCGTGCCGTCCGAAAAAATCGTCAGCGTCATCAGGCAGAGAATATCGAATACGTAACAGACTATTTTCGCCTTGTAATTTTTGAACCCCCAAAACTTGACGGCGTTTTCTATGAGAAGCATACCCGCGACGGGCACGTTGACGCACCATGCGGGAATGCCGAAATACGACCTGTGGTTGAGCACGATCAGCGTAATCAACACGACGACCAAAAGGCAGTATACGACGGGAAGCCCGAAACGCAGCAGGCGCGGCTTCTCTTCCTGTATCAGATTAACGCGTTTCATTGGTGCCGTTCCTCGCAATGATATTCTGCACGTCGTACCGCCGTCTGATGTCATCCATTCTGCCCGCCAAATAATAGCTGTACGCGCCGTCCGAGCCGATAATGATATGATCGTATAATTTTACGTTGTTCGCCGAGCAAAGCACCTGCACCTGCGCCGTAAAATCGTCGTCGTCAGCAGACGGACGGCAGACCTCATGCGGGTGATTGTGCGCCACGACGACGGCGCGGGGCGCCTGCGCAACGAGAATGCGGCTGATCTCCGTCGGATCGACCACGACCGCCCGCTCGCTTTCGTTGCCGAAGGTCTTGCGGAAAAACACCTTTCCGTTCTTGTCGACGCAAAAGATCTGCAACACCTCGTAGGGAGCGTCGCGCAGGTTATTTTCGAGATACTGCGAATACGTATGCACGTTGAAATAGCGCGGCAGGTCTTCGGTGTACGCGCGGACGCGTTCGAAGCACATACCGATACAACGGATATACTCCGCTGCGGAAGAACCGATGCCGCGAACGGAGCAAAGCTGTTCGACCGACGCGGAAAACACGCCCGAAAGACTTCCGAAAGACTTGATGAGGTCATGCGCAATCGGATTGGTATTGACGCGCGGAAGCGCGTTAAACAACAGGATTTCGAGAATTTCGTGATCCTGTAAGCTATCGGGCCCGCTTTTCAAGCGGTCCATGATGCGCTTTCTGTGCCCCTCGTGCATTGTCGAACCTCTTCTTGGGATAAAATTATTTTACCACGGATTACCGCAATAGTCAAGTCGGCATAGGTCATTTCACTCAATTTTTAATTTTTGCCGTGCCATTCCTCTTCGTCGCGCCCTCTGAAAAAACACCTCCCGACAAAAAATCCCCCGTCCGTTTCGGACGGGGGCAACGACCTCACAAAGCAAACTTACTCCGTTTTATTCGCCTTGCGCTTTAATAAACGCTGCTCTTTGGCGTACTCGACGTCGCGGTCTACCTGCTCGGCGCGCAAATCGATCACTCCCTTGGCTACTTCGTACGTCGATTCGTCGTACACCTGCAGTTCGCTCATCTTAAAGCGTACCTTCACGCCCTCTTCCTGCGCCGCCTTCTTGCGGAGCGTGCGCAGCTGCTCTCCTTCCGTCGTGTACTGCATCGTCGGGAAGCCCTTCTTGATGCACAGCTTTACGAACTGCTTTGCCTTGCACTTGAAGGTGATCGCAAACTTCCCTTCGCTTTCCACCGTTTCGGACTTCGCCAGAATATACTTTTCCACTTGGTCGAACAGCTTCTGATAGTTCTTCGGCATCAACGCGTACGCCTCGCGCAAAGTCAACCGTTCCGCAGGTTCAACTTCGGGGCGAGCCACAGCCGCCTCGTTGTTGATATACACCGTTTTGTTTACGTTCTCCTTGTTCATCAGCGCGTCGAGCATTTCGCCGTGCTTTTCCAAAATATCGCGCAAGCCGTCGTCCGTCTGCACGATCGTCTGCGAAGAAGGATTCGTTTCGCGTTCGCTAAGCTGCATCATCAGCCTTTCCATCCGCTCCTCGGCAAGACGCTGTTGCTCTGCCGCGCGCTCTTCCGCCATGCGCTGCTGTTCGAGCATCATCGCCTGCTGCTGCGCCAGCCGTTCGTCCGCGATTCTCTGTTGTTCCGCGGCGCGTTCTTCCGCCAAACGCTGTTGCTCCGCCATTCGCGCTTCGAGCTCGGCGATCCTGTCGTTATCCGGTGCGGGAAGCGCTTGCAACTGTTGCTGGCTCGCCATCATCGCTTCGATCATCTGCTGTTGCTGTTCGAGCATTTGCTGCATTTCCGCGCTCGGTGCGGGCAACGCCTGCATTGCGGAAGCCACCACTTCGCCGACAAGCTCTTTGATGTCTCCGCCGAACGGCTGAGACTGCTGCCCGTTCATCATGCTTGCCATCATCAGCTTGAACTCTTCGTCGCGCCTGCGGCGTTCTTCCTCTTTTGCCTCTTCACGCTCCGCCTGCCTGCGTTTTTCCGCTTCGGCGGCTACGGCTTCGGCGGCGAGGCACTTCTTGTTCAGGATGAGATACAGTATAAACAGGAGTGCGGCAATCCCCACAAGCGCGAGCGCGATCGCCGTCCAGCCGATCTGAGGCAGTCCGAGCCACGCGCCGTCCATTGCGAGCAATGCGCCTATCCCTCCGAAGGAGTATGCCGTTGCGGCTTTCGCCTTTTTCGTGCGCGCACCGAGGCTG
>Ga0209064_1001426_pt1 | contig 36811 bp, 4 predicted proteins | sample Inofromicrocosms_FD_187498 | JGI IMG/M metagenome (GOLD analysis project Ga0209064, IMG submission 187498) | Mouse cecum microbial communities from Vienna, Austria - Inoculum for glucosamine and mucus D2O microcosms (SPAdes) (version 2) | ecosystem: Host-associated > Mammals > Digestive system >... | reverse complement strand
ATTGGGATACGAGTAATGTGACAGATTTGAGTATGATATTTAATCTTAATTCTAGTCTAGCTACTCTAAACGGCTTAGAAAACTGGAATACCAGTAAGATAACTGATCTTACTGCAGCTTTTGCTAATGAAGGATCATTGGTTGATGCAAGTGCGATTGCTAACTGGAACACGAGTAATGTCACGAACATGTCTGCTTTATTTCAAGGCTCAAAAACCGAGTACCTTGACCTTTCTAAGTGGGACTTTAGCAACATAACTACTGCTTCAAGTGTCATTAATAATAACAAGTCTGTGGTTTACCTTGGCGATAACGCTACAATTACTGCTGATAATTTAAACAAATTGGGGCTCAGCAACTTTGCTAGTTTCAATCAGCCAATCATTTTAGCTAGTGGTAATCTCTACACTCTTTTATCCAATAAAAATAATAATACACATAATATTACTATTAATAATGCAGATAGTGGGCAAAGTACAACCATTTCGTTCCCTGTTGTTTATGATGCAGCTGGTGCAAGTAACATGACCGATGCCATTAATAGTTACAAAGACATGGTTGATCAAAAGCTTGAGGATTATGTTACTGAACATAACTATGTATTAAAGAGAGTTTCAACTGCCCCTGTTGATGATATAACTGGTCATAACAATCATCTAATTAACTATGCGAACGCTACATACCAAGTTGTTACCATCCCGGCAGATCAAAAGAAAAATCTTCAAATTCAAGATAAGACTACCTATAAGGGGAAGACTTTAACAGCTAAAGATTTAGTTACTAATGTGGCTGATTTTCCAGTAGGTACTACTTTTGAATTTGCTGATAATAGTGAACCAAACTGGAATCAAGTAGGAACCTATAATGTTAAAGTTATTGCAACTTATCCAGTTTCTGTAAATGGTCAGCAATACACTGCCGTAACTGCTCCAGCTACTGCTAAGGTTACTGTTACTCAACAAATTCAGTTTACAATTACTTATTGGGATGATACGGAAAATAAAGAGATTGTTCAATTTGATATAAAAAATGCTGGTAATGGTGGATATAGCAATAATCTTAAGTTTCCAGTAGACGTCAATACAAGAAAATATAAATCTGTTAGTGTAACGGGGGTGCCGGACGGTGTCAGTTTTACCGCTAGCTATGGTAAACCTTTTACCGATCCAGATTGTGATTGGACAGTGCCAAATTATAAGTGGGATGCTACGGCAGCTCCTTCATTATATGGTGCTAACATTGTTATTCATTTAGCCCACAGAACCCAAGATGTAACTAACACTGATCCACAAGCACAAGCAACTCGAACTGTGACAGTAAATTATATTAAGACTAAGGTTAATGAAGATGGTACTTACACCGAGGCTGGTAATGCCTTTACTTCTGCGGTTTTAGATGTTTACTATACTCGTCAAGCTACAAAAGATTTGGTAACTGGAGATATTACTTATGGCCCATGGCAATGGAATACTAAGAAAGGTGATAGTAGTACACCTGGCTACCATGTGGTTTCTGGTACATGGACTAATTTACCGCAGAAGTGGGCGAATGTAACTGCAGATGTACCAACTTTAACGGGATATACAGCTTATACGGGGGGACCTGCTTCAAACACTAATAAAATTCCAGCTAATCAATTTGTTTTCCCTACTTGGAATGGTAGTGATGGTAGTACCAGTGATAATTCTAAAGGCTCAAGTGCTTATACGACTGCTGTATCTCTTTACGAAGCTCAGCCGGTGCATACTATCTTCTATGTTCCAAATAAAACTGAAGCTAGAACCATAACCGCTAAATTTGTGATTGCTGGTGGGGATAAGAATGGAGACTCATTTAGACCAGATGCACAAGTTCAAGTCTTTTATGCCCAAACTGGTACAATTGATCCTACAACCAATAAAGTTGTCTATAGGGGCGATTGGCAATGGGATCAAAATGAAGGGGACACAGCAAATCCAGGTTTTCATGTGATTTCTGGTTCATGGAATTTGCCAAAGAGTAATCAACCTTTTAGTGTAAATGTTCCAGATGCTGGCAACGACTATGTTGTGGCTACTATACAATTGCAGGGTATATACGCTACCAATACTTTTGCTTCTCCCAATTTTAATCCAGGAACAGTATTTACGAATGCAACGGATCCAACTTGGTATGTTCGTAACGATTTAACCACTTACTATGTCCCTAAATCGTTGGTAGAAAAAACTATTAATCGTGTAATTAACATGTTTGGGATCGATAAATCTATAAACGGGTCTGCCCTGGTCAAACCATCTACCACCGCTCAATCAGCCACGATTACTAGACCTGTTAAAGTAAATGCTGATGATAGCGGAGTAACATTTGATGGCTTTGATGGGAGTGGCTGGACTACAGGTAAGTGGGGACGCTACAACAATATACCGGTTCCTAATAATTATACGAAAGTCATTAAACAAATTGTTACGCATCCTGATGGGACAACTACTGAAACAACGTTAGATATTCCTAAGTGGAGACCTATTCCAGCTCAAACTGTCACTATCGATACTCTTCCGACTGTAATTAATATAACCTATACGGCAACTGCAACAGCATTTTTGGCAGGTACTAATGAGTCAACTTATACTGGCAGTCCAATCACTCTTGATAACCTTAATGATGGGAACGGTGACAATCCAATCTATGTGGGAGTTACAGGGCCAACGGGAGGGTCCTATACTTTACAGGCCGGAGATGTTGAATTTTCATCTGATAATGGTAAAACTTGGACGACTGAAATGCCAACTAATGCAGGCACCTATGAGTTACGTTGGTCAGAACAAGGTAAGCAAAATATTATAAAAGAATTTGGTAATAACAGTATTAAATGGGTAGATGCTCAGGGTAATTCAACCTTTACCAGTACTGCAACCTATATCATTAATCCGGCACCAGCTACTTTCACTTTAAGCAACCAGACATCTGGAAATTATACTAAGATCTATGATGCTCAACCAACGACTAGTATCGATCCTTCAAAATTAACAATTACTGCTAACTTTAGCAATGACAAAGTAGTTTTAGATACGACTGGCCTTACTAGTGATAGTTATGAGTGGGTAGATGCTCAGGGTAATTCGATCAGTAATCCTGAAAATGTTGGAACTTACTACATAAAACTTAAGGACGCTGCACTATCTACTCTACAGAAGGATAATCCTAACTTTACTTTGACTAATGGTGGTGGCTTAGCTACTTACACTATTACAGCTGCTGAAAATACTGTAAGTGTCGATGGAACCCAAACCGAAACTTACACGGGCCAACCAATTAGCGTTGATTATAATGCGAATGGCACTAACAGCGTTCAAGTACGTATTAGTGCTAAAGACGGCGTAACAGCTAGCTTAAGCAATGTACAGTTAGATTCTGGTGATTTCCAAATTGTTGATGTCAGCGGTAAGCCTATCACTGCAACAAATGCTGGTGGTGTTTATCATATTGTCTTAACTGATACTGGTGTTGCGAAGATTCAACAAGCGGTTGGTGATAATTACAAGATTAGCCAAGGCACGAGTTTCGGTACTTTAGTCATTAACAAGGCCCAAGCATCTGCAGAATTTAGTGGTAATCCTTCATACACTTACACTGGTAGTCCTAATAGTGATTACTTAAACGGCTTCTCAATTAAGCTGAATGAACCAAATAATCCAACTTATAACTTAGTTGCTGGTGATATTGAATTTAATGTTGATGGGACTTGGACTACTGCTGTTCCAATTAATGTTGGACAATATGAAGTTCGCTTGTCACAAGCCGGTTTGGACCATATCAAAGAAATTAACAGTGATAACGTAACTTGGTCTCCTACTGCTTCGGCTGGAACGGGCACTTACACCATTACGGCTGCTAGTGCTAACACTCAACTTAGCGGCCACAATTCGATGGTTTACAACGGCAATTCAGTCACAACAGCTGATTTGTACACTGATGGTTCAACTATCAAAGTAGCTATTAGTGGTAATAACATTGTTAACTTGCCATCTAGTTTTACTCTTGAAGATGGTGACTACACTTGGAATACTCAAGATGATAAAGCCCCTGTTAATGCCGGTAACTATAGTCTGACTCTTTCTAGTGCTGGCCTTGATAAAATTCAAGCTGCAATTGATGAGGCTGTGGGTAAAGGCAATGTTATCTTGTCTAAGGACAATACTGGCAGTGCTACTTTCCAAATTACACAAGCTATCTCACCAAACGTTCAGTTAGATGGTAATGAAAAGAGTGAATACAATGGCCACGCAGTAAGTTTTGATCCAACTAATGAAGAAACCAAGAAAAACTTTGGATTCAATAATGTTCAAGGTTTAACTATTCCAGACTTAACCGCCGATGACTTTGAATGGGTTGATCAAGATGGTAATCAGATTACTGCTCCAACTAATGCGGGTTATTACTACTTACAATTAAATGAAAAGGGTAACTCAGCCTTTGCAACAGCTAACCCTAACTACACATTTGTTAAGGATGGAAATAGTACCATTTCAGGTCACATTACTTATCAAATTTATCCAGCAAGTCTAGTTATTGGCGTAACTGGAACGGCATCAGAAGTTTATAACGGTCAAAATGCAGCCATTACCCAAACACAGCTTGATAATGGTGATATTAAACTAGTGTGGGGTAACTCAACTGATGAACCGATTGGATTAGGCGGCTTCACTTTAACGCCAGAAGATTTAGAAGTTGTCGATAGCGCTGGTAATCCAGTCAGCCATGCTAACGCGCAAGAAAACGATAAAACCGGTGACCCAGCTTACTACGTTCGTCTAACTAATGCTGCACTTAATAAGATTAAGGCCTTAACCGGTGTAAGTAATTATGACATTAGTTTAGGTGAAACTACTGGTAATTTCTTAATCTATGCTCGCAAGGCTCAAGTTACTTTAAGTGGTAATCAAACGACCACTTACGGGACTGATTTAGCTCTTGATCCAAGTGCCTATCACATTGAACTAACTAATTGGAATAGCAGTGTTCCTGTGCCAACTGATGCTGAAATTATTCAAGCAATTGGTGGGTTGAAGTCTGGGGATGTCTACATTAATGGCTTTACTAATGGTCAAATGCCAGTCAATGTCGGCACTTATCAAGTTAAGATTGCTGATCAACTGCTAAAAAGACTACAGGCAGCTTTTCCAGATTATGATTGGGACGCTGTTAGTGGGACTACTAGAAGTGGTTCATCTGATTTGCATTCTGTTGATGGCAAGCATGAACCAGCTACTTATGTCATTACTCCGGCTGATACTACCGTTACGATTAATGGCGCAGAACATATTAAATATGGTGAAAATTCGACGATTCAATATGGTGACGATAACGGCTACACTATTACCATTACTGCACCGGTTAAGAATGCGACAACTGACAATGAACATGAGCCAATTTATACAGATTTGAAGCTTGAAGCAGGCGATTTAGAGTTTGTAACTACTCCAAGTAATGTTGGTACTTATGAAGTGAAATTATCTGCTCAAGGGTTGAAGAAGCTCCAAGATTTAACTGACTCAACCAACTATAATTGGACTCAAGCTTCTGCAGCACGGGCCAACTTCTTTGTTGATCAAATGCCAGTAAAGGTTACTGTCGGTGGCAATGAGCAAAGTGTAACTTATGGTTCTAATGAGTGGTTAAGTGTTATTAAGAAGAACCCTCAAGGCTACACTCTAACTGTGATGACCGAAAATGATACTACATTAAATTACCAAGCTAAAGATGGCGACTTGATTTTCAGTCAAACACCAGGCAATGTTGGTAGTTACCAAGTTGTTTTATCATCTCAGGGTCTGGATAATATCAAGACTGCATTGGGTACTAACTATGCCTATCCACAATCTGCGAGCGATGTAACTAGTTATGGCACCTTTAACGTGAGCCAAGGCGAAGTCACGATCAGCTTAGACGGTAGTGATAGTAAGATCTATGACGGGAAAACTACTACGCCAAGTGATTTGAACACTGGTAAGTATAATTTGACCTATTCAGCCACTGTTTATGCCCCAGACGGCACGGCACAAACAATTCAATTGACTACTGATGATTTACAGTTTGCTAATGGCGATCCTATTAACGCTGGTAGCTATACGGTCGAATTATCACCAGCTGGGCAAGCTAAGTTGAAGAACTTAACTGGCAACAATGGCGATAACTACAAGTGGACATTTAATACCAATGCAACTTACACGATTAATACAGCTACTGATGCTAGTGCAAGCTTGTCAGGTTCTAACCAGAAGGTATTTGATGGCACGCCAGTCACAACCACTGAAATCAACAATGGTGGTGACATTGTTGTCAACTTAACTTTCCCTGGCAGCACTAAAGATAGTATTTATCACTTACAAGCTGGTGACTACACGTGGGCTAATGGCAATGCGCCAACCAATGCTGGTACTTATACTATTGAATTAACATCAGCTGGCTTAGCTCATTTGCAGGCGGTAATTGATCAGTATGCTGGCAAAGGCAATGTAATAATTAGTGCTAATAATGTGACTGGCTCAGCAACTTTTGAAATCGTTCCTAAATTAATTACTGATGTCACTATCTCTGGCAAGGATCAAGAAAAAACTTACAATAGTCAGCCTGCTAGTTTAGATGTAAAAGACTTAACGATTAACGCTAATGATCTGGTGACTGATAACCAATTATCAATGAAGGACATTACTGCTAGTGACTTTGATTGGTATGATGTCCAAGGTAAGAAGCTAGATGCGATTCCAACTGATGCTGGCACGTATGAAGCACGTTTGAAACCTTCTGCTCTGCAAGCATTGCAAAAGGATAATCCTAACTACAGCTTTAATACGGCAGGTGGCACGATTAAGTACACAATTAATCAAAAAGCAGCTACTGATACTTTAGGCGGAAATGGTAATAAGGTTTACAATGGTCAAGGTACTACCGCTAGCGATGTCCTTAACTCAATTACTTGGACGCCAAGTGGCTTGGTTGATGGACAAAGCCTAGACCTTGCTGATTTGACCGAAGCTGACTATGCTTGGTACACCAAGAATGCGGATGGAACATACACTGAAATGTCTGGCTTACCAACTAATGCCGGCACTTACTACTTGAAGCTTAAGGATAGTTCGATCGCTAAGATTCAGACTGCTAACCCTAACTATAGTTTTGCTGCTGACGCAATTAGCGGTGAGTACACTTATGTGATCAAGCAAGCACCAGCAAGTGGGGTATTAACTGGCACCAACTCACGTGCTTATAACGGTCAAGCTACAACTACGGCGGAAGTAAACAGCAATGGGCAGATTGAAGTAACTGTAAGCTTCCCTGGTGTTACTGATGCTAATAAGACTTATCTTCTTAAAGACGGGGACTACACTTGGAATACTCTGGATGGTAGCGCCCCAACTAATGTGGGAGAGTACACCATTACATTAACGAATGATGGTATTTCCAATATCAAGAATTACATTATTGGTTTAGCTGGTCGCGGTCAAAATGACCTATCCAATGTCGCCTTTGCTGACGACGCCTTTACGGGTAGTGCTAGTTACACCATTAATAAGGCGGAAGCGACCGTTACCATTAGCGGCAAGGTCGAACAAACGTATAATGGTCAGACGCTTAACGATGCGACGATCTATGGCCAAATTGTTTGGTCTGCTCATGACACAACTAATGACAAATCTTTCACTTTGACTCATGATATTTCGACGAGTGACTACTCTTGGTACACCAAAAACGGGGACCAGTATGTAAAATTTACAGGTCAACCAGTTAATGCTGGAACTTACTACTTGATTTTGAACAAGGATTATACTGATAAACTGAATCAAGAAAATCCAAATTATGACTTTACTAGTGTTAATGGTGCCTTTACTTATGTAATTAACAAAGCAACGGCTACGCTTAATATTGCTGGTAGTCAAAGCACTGACTACAATGGCCAACCAGTCACGATCGATTACAGTAAGTTCCCATTATCAATTAGCACCAATAATGGCGTAACGGTCGACCTGCCAGCAGGCATCAGCTTAGGGGCGGACGATGTAATAATCACTAATGCCGCCGGACAAGTAGTAGCACAACCAACTGCTATTGGTACTTATACGATTACCTTAACAGATAACGGTTTGAAGAAGTTTGCATCACAAACTGACAACTATGATTGGATAACTGCCGGTAGTGCTACTTTATCAATTACGAGAAATGCCAATGTTTCCGTAACCCTTTCTGGAAATGAAAAGGTTGTTTACACCGGTGCTGTTGCGGTGATTAATTCGGCTGACTTTAAGATCACGTTAGGTAACGGCTTAACTTATGAATTGCAAGCTGGTGATCTCCAGTTTGTTAATACTGCCGCGGGTGCTAATACCAATGTTGGTACTTATGAGGTGGAATTATCTGACCAAGGCCGCGCCAACATCGCTAAAGTTCAAGCTGATAATTATGGTTATGACTTTAGTAAGGCAGGACTAGGAACAGTGACTATTACTAAAGCTACGCCAAGTGCCGCCCTCAGCGGGGATGCTGAAAAGTCCTATGATGGTACGCCAATCAGTGGCTATACTCCAGTAGTTACGATTACCGCTCCGGGAAATAATTCCGTAAGCTTGACTGCCGGTGACTATGAATGGGTTAAGGATGGTCAAACTTATCCTACCGCCCCAAGTGATGCCGGTACCTACACTGTTCAATTGACGCAGAGTGGTATTGCTAAAGTTAAGGCTGTAAATGTCGCTAACTTGGACTGGTCAAATGTCCAGGTTACTGGTAGTGGCAGCTACACTATTAATCAAGCTAACGCGTTGATCACTTTACCAGCTACTAGTACTCAAACTATTACTTGGACTGGTAATCCAGCAACAATTGATCCAGCTAACTTTATTCCAGAAATCACTACCGATAATCCAAATGAACAGACAATTGCGTTGCCGAGTGATTTGCAATTAACGGCAAGCGATTACGAGTTCTTGCAAGATGGAAAAGTGATTTCTACACCAAGTGAAGTTGGAACTTATCAAGTACGCTTGAGCCAAACTGGTTGGCAAAAAGTTCAAAATGCGATTGCTGGAAATAACAACTACACTTGGAATTACCAAGGTAAAGGTAATTATCATATTGAAAAGGAAACTGCAACCATTACTCTTGACGGTGCCGGTTCTACAATTTACACGGGTAATCCAGTAATAATTCCAACTACTGATGAAGTCGTTAACGGCATTGGTGTGAAGTTATCGAACGGCCAAACTTATGTCTTAAAGCCTGCAGATCTTGAATTTGTAGATAAGCAAGGTAATCAAATTCCTGTTCCAACTAATGCTGGCAACTATAAAGCACGATTGACTGAGACGGCCTTAGAGCAGATTCGAAAGCTTGAAAATAACCATTATAACTATACTTACAATGATAATACGGTAATCTTTACAATTGAAAAAGCTAACGCTGATGTAACCACTTCAGGCTCCTATGATGTGGTTTACAACGGCCAAACTCCAGAAATTAATGTTGATAAGATTACTAACACTATTTCTACGAACAATGGTGTAGATCTTACCGCCCCAATTTTATCTGCTGACGACTATGAGTGGGTTGATGAAGATGGAAAAGTAATTGCTAACCCAGTAAATGTTGGTACTTACTACTTGAAGCTTAAAGATTCTAGTCAAAGCAAGATTGCTACTAATAATAATTACACATGGAACTTCAATGGTTTAGCTAGTGTCACAATTAATAAGGCAAATGCAACTATCAGTTTTGGTGGTAGTCAAGAAACTACTTATACAGGAAGCGCAGTAGCCGTAAATCCTGGTAACTATGAAGTTAAACTTTCTAATGGTCAAACTTACCAATTAACTGACAAAGATATTCAAGTTATTGGTAGTCCAATAAATGTAGGCACTTATCAAGTTGAGCTAAGTCAAGCTGGAATTGATGCAATCAAAGCAGCTGATAGTAACTACAACTACAGTTATGATGGCAGTCAGGGATTACTAGTAATTGTTCCAGCCAAAGCTAGTGCAACAATAAGTGGTTCTCAAACTACGCAAGACTTAGAGCTTGATCCTAGTCGCTACACGGTCATGGTAAATGGTCAAACTATTACAGGGTTGACGACAAGTGACTTTATCTTCAGTAAAGATGGTCATCCAGCTCAATTAACTGAAGCTGGAACTTATGATGTTGAACTTAGTGGGAATGCAATCAATCAGCTTCGGAATGAAAATCCAAATTACGATATTACCTTTAGTTCAACAGCGACATTTACTTTGGAAAATAGTAGCCAAACTATTAACTATGTGGATGCTGATGGTAAGGTAATTAGTGCATCCTCAGTTGGTGGGAAGCTTAAAGGAAATCAAGTTGAATTTACTCCTCAATTCCCTGTTGGTTGGGTAGCAAGTGATCCAAGCAGTGTGCCAAGTGAAATTACGCTTGAAAATGAAATTACTACTATCAAGATTAAGCATGGCATAACCAATGTTGATCATACAAACCCAGTTCCAGACGGTGAAAAGACAGTAACAGGTTCAGCAATTAATGGGGCACATGAAAATAATTTGAACCAGACGATTACGAGAACGATTGTTGTAACTAAGCCAGATGGAACAAAGCAGACGATCCCTCAAGCAGCTAAGATTTACCGTAACGCTACTTACGATAATGTCACCGGTGAAGTAACTTATGGTGAATGGTCAACGGCTAAATGGGATGCGTATACTCCAGAAAATGTTCCTGGTTACACGGTAAGTGAAAGCATCGTGCCAGCTGTTGAAGTGAAGAACGGTCAACAAGATGAGACTGTCAATATCACTTACATCGCTAATGAACAAACAGCTAAAATTTCATACCAAGATGCAGCTGGCAAGGAAATTGGATCAACAACAATCACCGGTAAGACAGGTGAAACAATAGCTATTACCCCAGAAGTACCAGTAGGTTGGGAAATTGTTCCAGGCCAAGAAATTTCAAAGACTGTTACTGTAACTTCAAACGGAATTCCAACGATAATAGTTAAGGTTGAACATGGGACGGTTGTTGTTACTCCAGAAACTCCTGCGACTGACATTCCGACTGGTAAAGTTCCAGGTGATCCATCCAAGAACTACCCGACAATGGAACAACTAACAGTTACCCCAACGCGGACGATCAATATTAAATATCCAAGCGGTGAAGAACAGTTGATTCCACAAAAAGTTACATTTACCCGGACAGCGATCTTTGATGAAGTAACAGGTGAAATTAAATACACTGAATGGCTTCCTCAAGGCACTGCGCAATGGGCTAGTTATCAACCTACAACTGTTACGGGCTATGTACCTAGTCAAAAGATTGTGCCAGCAATGACGGTAAATCCTGAGACACCAAATGAAACGATTGACATCACGTACGATAAGATTCCGGAACCACAGGAAGGCCAAGAAATTATTAGTTACCAAGATGCAAATGGTCAAGTAATCCATACACAAACTGTTACTGGTGAAGAAGACAGTGATGTTTCCTTCAAGCCAGAAGTTCCGACGAATTGGCAACCAACTGGCGACCTTCCTCATTCAGTAAAGATTACTGGCGGGACAACTGTGATCGTGATTGAGCCAGTTACTGTGCCAGTTCAAGAGCATAGGACGGTAACGCGGACAATCGTTGAGCACCTGCCAAGTGGTGACAAACAAACCGTGCAAACAGTCGTCTTAACCGGAACTGGGACAAAGAACTTGGTCACTGGTGAAGTTACTGATGTTAAATGGGATCGTAGCAAATTTACGGCCTTTACTCCTGCAACCGTACCAGGGTACACGACAAATATGAGTATTGTTCCTGAGATGGATGTCACAGCATCTAGTGGTGACAGTACTGTCGAAATTAACTACATTCCTAACGAACAGACCGGATTTATCATTTACCGTGACGAAAATGGTAATGAAATTACACGAACTGCGCTTCAAGGTAAAACAGGTGAGGCAGTTGCGATTAATCCAGTTCTGCCAGCAGGTTGGGAACTTGTCCCCGGCCAATCAATTCCAGCAACAGTCATGGCTACTCCTGATGGAATTCCAGATGTTGTCGTTTTGATCAAACATCAAACGATCATTGTAAAGCCGGGAGAAGAAGCTCCAACAGGAAAAGTTTCTGGTAATCCATCAACAACTTACGAGAAGATGGAATCCCTAACTAAAGAGGTAACACGAACTATTACCGTTAAGCTGCCGGATGGACAACGCCAAGTAATTACACAGACTGTTAAATTTACCCGGACGGCAACATTTGACGCGGTTACTGGCAAGGCAACTTATAGTGCTTGGCAAGTTGATGGCAGCAATGAATGGCCAGCATATACGGCACCAGCAATTAATGGTTATACCGCTAGTCAGGTCGCTATTCCAGCTGAATTGGTTATCCCTAGTGACGAAAATCAGAGTATTGAGATTGAATACACTAAGAATAATCAACCAGTAGAACCTGATAAGCCAGTAACGCCAATCACGCCTGATCAGCCAACGACACCGACTAATCCTGATCAACCGGCACAACCGACTGAACCATCAGTACCGGCTAAACCAATAGCACCAACAAATAATGGTGATAAGGTAATGTCTGGTAATCAATTACCAACTGAACCGGTTGAGCAAGAAAAACAACAGGTTTCAAATCAACACTTTATCTCACATCAATTAGCTCCGACTCCAGCTAAAGGAAAGTCAAAAGCTAATATTCTTCCGCAGACTGGTAATGATCTAAGTAATAATTCCGTATTAGGATTTGCATTCGCTGCCCTTGCGGGTATCTTTGGTTTAACTGGTATGAAGAAGAAACGAGAGAAATAGCGTTTTAGTGTAATAAGAAAAATAAGCTCTCCACTATTTAGAAATTCTAAATATGGGGAGCTTATTTATATTTTGATAAAACAATTAAGAAAAGAAATTACTTATTAATATGAAAAAGCTTGATCACTATTAGAAGGAAAAGATTTTCAATTCGTTATCGAGTGATATAGCAAAAGCAAAATGCTTAACGATTAACAAATGACAAAAGTTTCATTTGTTTAAAAAAACTTAAACACTTTTTCTGACTTTAAAAATACTTAAAAATGCCATTATATAAAGCTTCTATCAACTGATAATGAAAAATGCGGTTTTTGGTTTTTGAAAATCGACAAAAGAATAGTTGTGTTTTAAAACAAAACAAGTAATATAGAAAAAGTAAGCAAACAATTATTACAGTCATTTATTATATTTATTGCTGGCGCTATAAAAATATTAAGGGGGAAAAGTTGATGTTATCACGGAATAATCATCAGGAACAATTTAAGAAGTATGAACCTAAAAAACAACGGTTCACCATTAAGAAGTTATCTGTTGGTGTAGCCTCAGTTCTTTTGGGTATTTCTTTTGCAAATGGTGTATCAGCTGATACAACTGATGCTAGCGCAGACACAAATGCTAATAATGGTGATGGTTCAGAACAAACTGACCACAATTTAGTTTTAAATTCTGCTAATAATCAAACGTTAAAAGAAGCAACTGCTGCTAATCAAGCGAGTGGTGCAACTGCAACTTCACAAAATCCGGCTGGAGATGTACAAACCCCAGCTGCAAATGAATATGAATCTGCCGTTAATGCTGCAGTAGCTAGTCAAACAGCACAAAATAATACTGTTGAAAGTGTAGCTGTTGCAAATTCAGCAAATAGTGTCACAACTTCAGCGGCCTCAGTAACGCAGCCAACTAGCACAAGTACTGTCAGTCAACAATCAGCTGCATCACAAACTGCTGTTGAAACAAGTGCAGCTCCAGAAAGCACTGTTGCTAATACGCAAGACGCATCAACAGCTACGCAAACATTTAGCCCACGTAGCTTTGCACTAAATGATGCCGATATGGCCCGCTTATTAGGAACGTCATTAGTGGCAACAAATAGTGCTACTCCTGTAAATATAGATTCCTACACTCCAAACTTCAATCTCACTGAAAACCCAGAATATCAACAATATTTTGCTGCTATTCCGGCTGACCAATATGCTTTTCAATCCTATGAAGTGTTAACTACGGGTCAAAAGATTATCGTTACTACTGATCGTAATAACATCGGTGACAATCTTAGATTCTACAACGTTAGAAATGGTAGCGCCCAACTTGTTTATCAAATAAGCAAAGATACCCAAATGGATGGAAAAGGCACTGTTAAAAGAAATCACCCAAGCTTACAAGGAACGTATACTACTGCGGGAGTAGCCAGTGGTTCAACATATCAGGGGGGACTTATAATTGGTCCCTTAATCAGGCAAACTCTGTAAATTTTGCGGGTCTTGGTAATCTGAAGATCGGACGGATTGATATCACTCCTGGCAATGGTAATTCGCCAGTGGACAATGGTACGGGGGCCTTTGTGACCGATGACGCTCATCGGATCACTATTACTTGGGATCAAGGACGGCCAATTGCTGACAGCATTATCCCAGGCAAAACTTGGAACAGTGCGGGGTCAAATATTCCCGATAAAGTTACACAAAATATTTGGTATGTTGATGCTCAAACTGGGAAAGTTCTTAGCCATAAAGTTAGTGATGAAGCATTTAATGGTTCAAGTTATGATTCCACCAGTAATGAATTACCAACGATTACTAAGGATGGTAAGACTTACCAATTAGTTGATAGAGCTTCGGATGGGCTTTATAATTCAAGTGATTTTACTGACATTTTGAACAAGCAATTAACTACTAATAATGGCGTACCAATTACTGTTGATGATTTACTTTCAACTCCACTTAAGGGAATCTTAGGTGACGGTCGGATTGGTAATATCAGAGCTTCGATTACTAATCATCAAGGGACTCGTGCCTATACTAGATTGCAGACGAAAACTGACGGGACCATTGACTTAAACACTTATCTTTTCGATGCTGATTCGCCTAAGGGGGCGTTGATCCCTGGTTTAAGTCAAGCTAACGTTGCGCCAGGCCAAACCGTGATGGGAGCACATCTTGCTGATACTGGTAGTGGTGCCTTTTACAATGGTACTAAACCAGGCAATCGCGACATTATTATTCTTTACAAGGCTGCTACTCCTGTTGCTAACAAGCAAAATGCTAATATTACTTTTGTTAACGATGATACTGGTGCAAGTTTAAGCCCACAACAAAACACTAGTGGAGATGCAGGTTCACAAATTAGCTTTGACAACGCTACGTCAACAGTTAATAACTTGATTAACCAAGGTTATGTTTATAACGGTACAACTGGTACTGGTGTATCTAATGGTTCAGCTAGCGGCAGTTTTGCTCGGGTTGCCTTCCCAGTTTATGACAATGATGACAACACGAACCAAGCATTTGTTGTTCACTTTAAGAGCCCGGCTCAAACTACTACTTACCACCAAGGTGTTGAAGAATCTAAGACTATCCAACGTACTATTAACTACTACGACAAGGTAACTGGTGCACGGATTCCTTCACGCTTAATTGCCCAAAACCCAATTACTGATTCCGTAACTTTCACGCGGACGCAAGTATTGGATCAAAATGGTAAGGTTGTCGGTTACGGTACTGTTGGCAGCGATGGTAAATCATTTAGAACTCAAGATTGGCACACTGCTGAAGGCTTGACTACTGATGAATTTGCTGCTAAGAAGTCTGCGGACCTTTCAGCATTCAACTACACTGCTCCTGAATTCCAAGATGGAACTAGTGCAAATGTTGTAGCAGCCCATAAAGTAACACCAGATACTCAAAATCTTGAATACAACGTTTACTACGGTCACCAAACGCAACAAGTTACAACTAACCAAGATGTAACCCGTCGTTTCCACTACATCTTTACTGATGGCACTACGCCAGAAAGCCACTTGACTCCTCAAGCAGACCAAAAAGTAACCTTTACTGGAACTGCTACTAAGGACTTGGTAACTGGCAAGACTGGTGATACTGTTTGGACTCCTGCAACCGGTACTTTAGCGCAAGTTGCTGGTCAACAAGTAGCTGGCTACCACATTACTGGTAACATAAATGCTAACGCTGATGGTAGTGCGAATGCCGTTACGGTAAACCCAACTTCTGGAGATATTGATGTAACGATTGTTTACACTCCAGATGCTAAGACACCAGATACTCCACAAAAAGCTAAGGTTACTATTTACGATAAGACTGAAAACAATAGGCAATTGTCTGCTTTTGAAAATAACAATGGTACAAAGGGTAGTGCAATCAGCTTTGACGGTGAACCACAAACCCTTCAAGCTTACTTAAATTCAGGCTACGTATTTGATAGCGCAACTGATGCCAATGGTAATTCAATTGGTACTGCCTCAAACATTACCTTTGGAAACTTTGATAGTGTTGATGGCAATGTTCAAAGCTTTAACATTTACTTAGTTCACGGAACTGATACTAAGACTGAAAGTGCAACAACTAATGCGCACGTTCACTATGTTGTTGCTGGTAATGAAGCTAATAAGCCAGCTGCCCCAGCTGATAGTCCAGTTCAAACAATCAATTGGACTCGTACTAATACTACTGACAGGGTTACCGGTGCAACTACTGAAGGAACTTGGACTCCAGACAAGAACGGCTTCACTAGTGTAAGTTCGCCTACGCTTATGAACTACACGCCAGATCAAGTGGTTGCTAACTTTACTACTCCACAACCAAATCGTGATCAAGTAGTAACTGTTGTCTACAATCCAAACCCAGAAGTTGCGCAAAAGGCTGACTTAGTTATTTACGACAAGACTGATAACAACAAGGAACTTAACAGCTTCGATAATAGTGGTAAGACTGGTACCCAAATTTCATTTAGTGGTTCTGCAAATTACGTTGCGGACTTAATTACTAAGGGTTACAAGATTGACAGTTTTGTAAATGATCAAAACCAAACTTCTAACCCAACTTCATATGATCAAATTAATTTCAGCAACTTTGATAACAACAGTGCTAGTGACCAACACTTTAAGTTGTACTTAGTTCACGATACTGAAAACGTAACGGACAAGAAGACTACTACTTCAACTGTTCGCTATGTTGTTTCAGATGGTAAGACTAACCCACCATCCGATAACACGCAAACAATTACGTGGACGCGGCCAGGAACTAAGGATAAGGTCACAGGTGTAACTACGCCAACTGGTAACTGGACTACTCCAGATAACTACACTGATGTGCCTACACCAAACCTTGATGGATACACTCCAGACAAGACTAATGTTCCAGCCCCAACTCCAGATCCAAATCAAAACCCAACAACTGTCGTTACTTACAATCCTAAGACTCCAGATGCACCAACTTACACGGGTACTACTGAGACTAAGACTGTAACGCGGACGATTAACTACTATGACCGGGTAACCGGTGAAAAGATTCCAGCTAACTTGATTGCTGGTAATCCAACAACTCAAAACGTGACATTATCACGGACACACGTTGTATCATCAACTGGTCAAGACATGGGTTATGGGACTGTTAGTGCTGACGGTAAGACCTTTACTAAGGCTGCTACTGCTGATGGTTGGAACACTGGTGACTGGGATCAAGTAACTTCACCAGATCTTTCAAACGCAGGTTACACTACTCCTGATTTAGCACAGGCTGATCGTGTAACAGTAAATTCTGCTACTAAGGATGCAGTGGTTAATGTTTACTACGGTCACCAAACTGAAGTGATTACGCCAAAGACTCCACATAACCCTGGTGGCAACATTAATCCTAATGATCCACGGAATAACCCAGCTGTTTACCCAGATGGTTTGACTAAGGAAGCTTTAACTACTGAAGTAACTCGTCATATTAACTATGTTGGTGTAAATGAAGATGGCACTACTACGCCAGTAAATGGGGCTCCAGATGGTAAGAGCACTTACACTCAAACTGTTTCCTTTGAACGTAATGCCGTAATCGATAAGGTAACTGGTCAAATCTTAGGCTACAGTACTGATGGCACTACTAATGTAACTACTACTGATAAGGACCGTGCTTGGACGCCAACAACCCAAAACATGGATTCTGTAGCTTCTAAGACTCCTAGTGAAGTAGGCTATGACAAGGTTGATATTTCAACTGTTGGGGGCGTAACTGTTTACCCAGGTCAAAAGGTTAACGATGTCACTGTCACTTACACTAAGAACAAGACACCTGAAGTTACTCAAAAGGCCACTCTTGAAATCATTGATAACAATAACGCTAACTCACCTAAGCAATTAGCTGCATTTAGTAATGAAGGTAAGAGTGAAGATCAAATTAACTTCGCTAACTCAAATGAAATCCTTCAAAGTTACTTGAGTCAAGGTTACAAGGTTCAAAAGACTGCTGGTAACCTTAGTGGGGATGCTCAAAGTGGTTACACTTACCCAACTTACGGTAACACTGCTCAAGACTTCAAGATTTACTTGATTCACGATACTGAAGATAAGACGGAAACTGCTACAGCAACTGCTCAAGTTCACTATGTTGTTGCGGATAATGGGGTACAAGCTCCTAAAGATAGTGATCTTCAAACTGTTACTTACACTCGCACCAATACCATTGATAAGGTAACTGGTGCTACTGTAAAGGAAGGTACTTGGCAAGCGGACAAGAACGCATTTACTGATGTAACATCTCCAGACCTTTCTAAAGACGGTTACACGCCAAGTCTTGAAAATGTTCAGTTTAACGCTCCAGAACGTAATGTAAATCAACGTGTAACTGTTGTTTACAACCGTTCTGCTCAAGCTGCGGACTTACAAATCATTGATGATAATGATCCACAAAACCAACGAGTACTAGCTACTTACTCCGCTGGTGGCGAATCAGGTAAGCAAATTAGTTTTGACGGTTCAAACACGCAACTACAAAACTACTTGAATCATGGTTACACGTTTGAAAAATCTGAAGGTCAAGGTATGAGTGGGGATGCCCAAAATGGCTTTACTTACCCAAGTTTTGATAACGATTCTCAATCTAACCAAAGCTTCAAGATTTACTTGAAACACGCAACTGGTAACAAGACTGAAACTGCCACTACGACTGCTCATGTTCACTACATCATGGCAGACGGTACCAAGGCTCCAGATGATAGTGCAACTCAAACTATTAACTGGACGCGGACTAACACTGTTGATCAAGTAACTGGTGCAATTGTAAATGAAGGTACTTGGACTGCTGATAAGAATGCCTTTACTGATGTTGATTCACCAGCAGTAACAGGTTACACTCCAGGCACCAAGACTGTAAAATTTGCTACTCCAGAACGCGGTGTTAACCAAGTAGTAAATGTTGTTTACACGAAGGATGCTCCAACTCCTGAACAACAAAATGCATTAGTTGTTTACCAAGACGTAAATGACCCAGCTCATCCTGTTGATTTAGGACAAAGTGATCAATTAACTGGTCAACCGGGAGATGCAATTAACTACAGTACTGCCGACAAGATTGCTGAATATGAAAAACAAGGTTATGTATTAGTATCAAATGGCTTTGATGCAAATGGTACTAAGCCAAGCTTTGACAATGTGAACGGCAATACTCAAACCTTCTATGTAACATTTAAGCATGGCATTCAACCAGTAACGCCAACAACCCCAGGTACACCAGATCAACCAATTAATCCTGATAATCCAGATGGTCCTAAGTACCCATCTGGCACTGATCAAACCAGCTTAACTAAGGATGTAACACGGACTGTTACTTACGAAGGCGCTGGTGATCAAACACCAAGTCCAGTAACTGATACGCTTCACTTCCAAGGGACAGGTTACTTAGACAAGGTAACTGGTAAGTGGACTGATGCTAATGGTAATGAATTAGCAGACCAAGCTAAGGGTATTACTTGGACGATTACTGATGGTACTAAGGATGAAGGTAGCTTTAACTTAGTTCCGACTAAGCACATCGATGGTTACACTTCCCAAGTTGTAACTGACGGTGCTAATGACGGCAACGGAAACGTTAAGAGTTACACTGGCATTACTCATGCGAGTGACAATATTAATGTTGTTGTTCGATACAACCCAATTGTTGCTGAACAAGGTAACTTAATCGTTAAGTTCCATGATGATACTGATAACAAAGACTTAACTGGTGTAGGTACTGATACTGGTACTCAAGATGTTGGTACTCAAGTAACTTACAACCCAAGTACTGATTTAACTAACCTTGAAAACAAGGGTTATGTTTACGTATCAACTGACGGCAATATTCCTTCATCAATTGTTAAGGGAACAACTACTGTAACTATCCACGTAAAACATGGTACAGTTCCAGTAACTCCAGATAACCCAGGTACGCCAGATAAGCCAATTAACCCTAGCGATCCAGATGGCCCTAAGTACCCATCAGGAACGGACAAGGCTTCGATTGATAAGACTATTACACGGACTGTTCATTACGAAGGTGCAGATCAATACACACCAAATGATGTTCAACAACCTGTACACTTCACAGCGCGTGGTGAACTTGATAAGGTAACTGGTGAATGGATCACTCCATTAACTTGGTCAGCAGATCAGACGTTTAATGGTGTAACCACGCCTAAGATTCCGGGTTACCATGTCGTAAGTGTTGATAAGGATACAACCGACAACCAAAATGTTGCTAGTGCCAAGATTAGTCACACGGGTGCAGATTACACTGTAACAGTTAAGTATGCTAAGGATGCTGCACCAACGCCAGATACTACAACTGGTAAGGTAACTTACATTGACGACACTACAGGAAGTACTTTGAAGACTGATTCGCTTAGCGGTAATGTTGATGCTAATATTGATTACACTACTCAAGATAAGATCAACAGTTACATCAACATGGGTTACAAGTTAGTATCTAACAACTTTACTGATGGTAAAGAAGTCTTTAATAAGGATGCTTCTAAGAACAACTTTGAAGTTCACTTGGTACACGGTACTGTTCCAGTAACACCAGATAACCCAGGTACGCCAGATCAACCAATTAATCCTAACGATCCACGTCCACAAAATGAACAACCTAAGTATCCAAATGGTACTAGCGAAACTGACCTTACTAAGGACATTACGCGGACTGTTCATTATGAAGGTGCAGATCAATACACGCCAAATGATGTTCAACAACCAGTACACTTCACGGCAAAGGGTGTCCTTGACAAGGTAACTGGTCAATGGATTACTCCATTAACTTGGTCAGCAGATCAAACATTTAATGGCGTAACTACACCTAAGATTCCGGGTTACCATGTTGTAAGTGTTGATCGGGATGCAAATGGCAATGATGTAGCTTCAACTACTATTGCTCACACTGGTTCTGATTACACGGTTAATGTTGTTTACGCTCCAGATCCTGTAAAGCAAGCCGAAAATGCCGACTTACACGTCATTGATCTTAGTGATAACCAGAAGGAACTTGCTAACTTCAAGGCTTCCGGTGACGACAACACTGCGATTAACTTCAATGGTGCCCAAGTTACTATCGATAGCTTAATTAAAGCTGGCTACAAGGTTAATAGCATTGTTCAAGCAACCAATGATCCAAATAACCCAACTAAATACGGCACTGATTATGCGAATGCAGCAGGCCAATGGACATTTGATGACAAGCCTGGTGTTGATCAATCATTCTACGTATATGTCAACCATGACTACACGCCAATTAACCCTGAAAATGCCTTTGGTCGGACAGACTTGACACAGACTGTTACTGAAACAGTTCACTATGTTGACGAAGCTACTAACAAGCCTGTTGCCACAGACTACACCAACACTCTTACCTTCAAAGGCCAAGGTCGCGTTGACAAGGTAACTGGTAAGATGCTTAAGATCAAGAGCATTGAAAATGGTGTAATCACTTATGACTATGACGTTGCTAACCAAATTGACATTAGTAGTGCTAAGTTAAGTGATTTTGCTTGGTCAAATCCAACAACATTAGCCAAGGTTGTATCTCCAACCATTGCGGGATACACAATTGATGCTGCTAAGACTACACCAAGTGAATTAGCTGACGGTAATGACATTAAGGAAATCCAAAATGTTGCTTACGACCATGGTAACGTAGAAGCTACTGTTTACTACAAGGCAAATCCAGTTGAAAACCACAAAGCTGAATTGACAATTTACGCAAACGGCAAGCAAGTTGGTACAGCTAGCGTTACTGGTGCTAAAGACACAGCAATTAACTTCGGTAGTGCTTCTGATATTGTTGCGGCTTACATTTCTAACGGTTACAAATTCGATCACGCTCAAGATGTAACCAATAATAAGGAAATGGCCGGTAAGTCATACAGTGAATTGAACTTTGGTAACTTTGCAACTGCAAATAACAGTGATCAACAATTTGCTATCTACTTGACTAAGGATGAAACTCCAGCTAAGACGCAACAAAACGCTCAATTGATTATTCGCGATGTAACTCCTGGTCAAGAACAAGACTTAGGTAGTTACACTCAACCAGGTCTTGAAGGCGATGCAATTAGCTTTGGCAGTGCTCAAGAATTTGTTCAAAACTTATTGAACAAGGGTTACGTTTGGGATGGTGCATCATACAACGGTGCTAACTTAAACGCTACTAACTACGCTGGAATTAACTTTGGTAACTACGACAACACTGATGATAAGAATGGTATCAGTCAAAAGTGGGTAATCAACTTAGTCCATGGTGTAACTCCGGTAAACCCAGATCATCCAGATGACAAGGATGGTTACACTAAGGAATACCTTGATCGTACAATTACACGTGATGTAACTTATGTTGACGAACAAGGTAATGCAATGCCAGGATTAACTCCTGAACACCAAGAAGCTAAGTTCCAAGGTTCTGGTTACTTAGATAATGTAACTGGTAAGTGGGTAAATGTTGAAAATGGTAAGATTACTGGTCTTGCTGATGGATTGACTTGGACTCCAGATACAGATGCCAACTTTGCTGCAATTGCTGCGAAGACTGCTGATGGTTACCACGTCATTTCTGTGAGCGGTAATGGTATTTCAGGATTTACTGTTGATGCCAATGGTGCGGTTACTGCACAAACTGTAAATCGCGATACTGCAAGCTCAACGATTAAAGTTGTTTACGCTAAGACTCCAGAAGTTCCAGTACCCGCTAATGGTTCGATTATTTACATTGATGACACAACTGGTAACCGACTTGAAAATGCAACGTTTGGCGGTAATGTTGGTCAAAAGATTAATTACACTACGGCTGACCGAATTGCTAATTACGAAGGCCGCGGTTACAAGCTAGTATCCAATAACTTCAAGGATGGTAATGAATCATTTACGAATGGTGAAAACAAGTTTGAAGTTCACTTAACTCACGATACGACTACTAAGGACGTTACTAAGACCGTAACGCGTGATGTAACATACGTTTACAAAGATGGCAGTCAAGCAGATACGCCGGTTAACCAAAGCTTTACTTTCAATGGTAAGACAGTAACTGACCGCGTAACTGGTGCTGAAACGACAAGTTGGGATACTGACGATCATAACTTCGATGCCACTAAGTCAATTGATACTACTAATTACCAAATTATTGGTATCAGTAAGACAAATACTACTGCTAACGTTGATAGTGCTAATGGTGTGGTTGCAAGTGAAACAATTACGCCAACTAGTCAAAACAGCTCAGTAGTAATTACATTGGCTAAGAAGGTAACTCCGCCAACACCTGTAAAGCAGGGGACGATTGAAGTTATCTACCATGACACAACAGATAACGTTGATATTCCAGGTTATGGCCAACCTCAAACAAAGGAAGACCAAGGAACAGCCTTTAACTACAATCCAAATGCTAAGGACTTGCCAGCTCTTGAAAACAAGGGTTATGTCCTTGATGGTGAATTGCCAACTATCCCAACTGAATACACTGATGGCAATCAACGGGTAGTAATTAATGTTAAGCATGGTACGCGTCCTGTAACGCCAGAAAATCCTGCTAACCCAACTGATCCTGTTGATCCACAACATCCACAAACGCCAACACCAAGTAATCCAAACTTATCTAAGACTGATCTTGAAAAGACGATTACCCGGACTGTTCAGTACCAATACGCTGACGGAACAAAGGCACATGCTGATGTTGTTCAAACCGTAAACTTTACTGGTGAAGGAACAATTGACTTAGTAACTGGGAACCTTGTCACGGTTGACAAGGATGGCAATATTCTTAACCAACGTGGCAAGATCACTTGGAACTATGACTCACAAGACTTTGCTAATGTAGCTGCAATTAACCATGATGGTTACTATGTATCAAACGTTAGCGAAAATGGAACTACTGCTAAGGTTGATGGTACGGCAGTTGCTGGTGAAACAGTAACGCCAACTAGTCAAAATAGTACGATTGTTATTACTTTGACTAAGAACCCAGAAGTTCCAGTAGCCGCTAATGGTTCAATTACTTACATCGATGACACAACTGGTAACGTTCTAGCCTCAGCAACATTTGGTGGTAATGTTGGTCAAAAGATTAATTACACTACGGCTGATAAGATTGCTAATTACGTAAGTCAAGGCTACAACTTAGTATCAAATAACTTTAATGATGGTAACGAAACCTTCGCAAAGGATGGCAACGTCTTTGAAGTTCACCTTGTTCACGCAACTACGCCAATTACTCCTGAAAACCCAGGAAAGCCAGGTCAAGAAGTTCCAAATCCAAATGACCCAGAACATCCACACAAGATCCCGGCTAACTTTGTTCCACAAACTTTGACTAACACTGTAACGCGTGATGTAACATACGTTTACGAAGATGGTAGTCAAGCAGAATCACCGGTTCATCAAACATTTACCTTTACTGGTAACGGTGTGGTCGACCTTGTAACTGGTCAATTAGTAACAGTTGAAAATGGTAAGATTACTGGTGCGGGTCATATTACTTGGAACGCTGAAAACCATGACTTTGATGCAACTAAAGCTATTGATACAACTCAATACAACATTGTTAAAGTGAGTGAAAACAATACCACTGCTAATGTTGATATGAATAATGGGGTTGTAGCTGGTGAAACGATTACGCCAACTAGTCAAAATAGCTCAGTAGTAATTACATTAGCTAAGAAGCCAGTAACACCTACGCCAGTTCAAAAGGGTACCGTAATTGTTAACTATGTTGATAAGACAACGGGCAAGACTCTTGAAACGGCAACTTCAACTGGCAATGAAGGTTCAAATGTAGATTACAGCACGAAGGATACGATTACTAAGTACACTAACCAAGGTTACGAACTTGAACATGATGGTTATCCAACAGGGACGGTAACTTACACGAATGGTACAGTTACTTACGAAGTTGACCTTGTTCACGGAACTGTTCCGGTAAATCCAGATCAACCAGGTCCTAAGACACCTAATACACCAATTAATCCAGACAACCCAGATGGTCCTAAGTATCCGGATGGTACCCAGCCAGAACAATTAACTAAGACCATTACCCAGACGATTAATTACGTTGGTGACGGCCTCAATATTCCATCAGTTGAAAAGAGTCTTACTTTTGTAGCTAATGGAGTACTTGATAAGGTTACTGGTCAATGGGTAACTGTTGATAAGGACGGCAAGATCACTGGCAATGCTAATGGTATGACTTGGACAGTTAAGGATGGCAATGCTGATGAAGGTTCCTTTGATGAAGTAGCAGGACCTCAGACTGAGGGTTACCACATTACTAACATCTCTGCTTCAAACGAAGACTTGAGTGACATTAACAGTAGTACAGGTACAGTTGCTGGCAAGACAATCAACCATACTAATGGCAACATTGTAATTACCATTAACTACGCTAAGAACCCAGTAACACCAACCCCTACACCAGCTGATCAAACAGTTGTTGGTAAGCAAATTGTTCACTATGTTGATGGTGATAACAATAATGCTAAGTTATTGGATGACAATACTAATGACACGTTTGTATTTACTAAGTCTGGTGAAACGGGTACTTGGAATGCTGATAGTCATAAGTACGCTAATGCCAATGCCCCGGTAATTGATGGTTACGTTGCTGAACAAAAGACTTATGAAGGCCAAACGGCAACTCCAGGGGATGCTAATAAGGAAATTACCATTGTTTACCACAAGATTGGTAAGATCATTCCAGTTGACCCATCAGGAAACCCAATTCCAGATGCTCCAACCCCTAGTTACCACAATGACCCAACTGATCCTACGAAGGTAACGCCAAATGAACCTACGCCAACTGTTCCTGGCTGGACAACTAATGTACCAAACGTAACGCCTGATACACCAACTGGCGACACGAAGGTACCTTACACCAAGCCAACACCAACGCAAGACAAGGGTTCAATCACAATTACTGTTCATGACATAACTGATAATACTGATTTACCAGAATACGGTAAGACGAGTGGTAGTCAAAACGTCGGTACTGGATTCAGCTATGACAAGACTGGTACATTTACTTCGCTTACTAATAAGGGTTACAAGATTGTTAATCCAGATGTAACAATCCCAACTGGTATTACGAAGGGCGATCAAAACATTGTGATTTACGTTGAACACACAACGACACCAATTACACCTGAAAACCCAGGAAAGCCAGGACAACCAATTAACCCTAATGATCCAACTGGTCCACAATACCCAGATGGTTCTGACCAAGTAACGAAGAACGTAACACGGACTATTACTTACGTTGACAACAACGGTAATAAACTTCATGACTCAGTTGAACAAACTGCACACTTTACTGGTAATGGAGTTATCGATAACGTTACTGGTAAATGGGTAACCCCAATTACTTGGAATGGAAATGGCGACTTAAGCGGTCAAAATACCCCAGTAATTGATGGATACCATGTAACCAATGTTAGTCGTGATGGCGATGGTAACAATGTTGCTAAGGTTACAGTTAACCATGGCGACAGTGATTACACAGTTGTTGTTACCTACACGCCAAACGGTAAGATTGTGCCAGTTGATCCATCAGGAAACCCAATTCCAGATGTACCAACTCCACAATACCCAACTGATCCAAGCGACCCAGCCAAGGTTACACCAGATGAACCAGTTCCAAGTATTCCTGGATTCACTCCAGAAGTACCAACTGTAACTCCAACTAATCCTGGAAAAGATACACCGGTAGTTTATACACCTGATACGCCAGTTACCCCAGTTACAGTTCAAGGTAAGGTAACATATGTTGACGATACAACTGGTCAAACAATCTCTACTGATAACTTCAGTGGTAAGGTTGGCGATAAGATCACTTACACTACCGCAGATAAGATTAGTGAACTTGAAGGTCAAGGTTATGAATTAGTATCTAATAACTTTAAGGATGGTAATGAAACCTTTACGAATGGTGAAAACAGTTTCGTTGTTCATTTGAAGCATGCAGAAACGATTGTTACTCCAGAAAAACCACATGATAGTGGCGAAGAGAGTTACACCACTCAAAAGACAACAACCTTTACTGTTCATTACGTTGGTGCCGGAGATAAGACTCCTGCTGATCGTGTTGAGACAATTCAATGGCATCGTGAAGTTACAGTAGATAGTGTCAGTGGAAAGGTAATTAGCACAACACCATGGGCAACTGATGGTAGTTACACTGGTGCAAATACCCCGGTAATTGATGGCTTCCATGCAGATAAGGCAGTTGTTAATGCTCCGCAAGCTGATCCAGACAAGGATGTTGTCGAAACGGTTACTTACGCACCAAATGGTCACATTATTCCTGTTGATAAGAATGGCACACCAATTCCAGGTGCTGACCAACCAGTTTACCCAACCGACCCAACAGATCCTACTAAGGTCGTACCAAACGAACCAGTGCCAACTGTTCCTGGATATACTCCAGAACGTGAGACTGTAACGCCAGTTGATCCTGGTACTGATACGCCAGTGGTATACGATCGTGGAAATACACCTGTTACTCCAGAAACACCAACTACTACCCCAACAACTCCTGGAGATGATACGCCAAGCAATGAAACTCCAGAAGTTCCGATTGATAACGGTGGTGAAGAAGGTAATGATGAAGTAACACCAACGCCACAAACTCCAGAAAGCCCAGTTGATAATGGTTCTGTAAATCCTGCAGCACCACAACCAACTGCTGCTAAGCAAACTAATGCTCAGCAACCGGCTGCAACTACCAAGGCTGAAGCTAAGAAGTTGCCACAAACTGGTAATGCGGATGCTAATAGTGCTGAAATTCTAGGACTTGCTGCGCTTGGTTTAACTAGTCTTGTTGGATTAGGAAAGAAACGTCGCAAAGAAGACTAAAAATATGTTCAGACAGTAATGATGCAACAAGTTGAGTTAATTGCTATGACTTAACAACTATGTGAGGCGCAAGCAACTTGCTGCATTAATAAAAGAAGCTCTACAGTTTTAACTGTAGGGCTTTTTTTGTGTATAATCGTAAAAAGTTTATCGTTAGCTAAGATAATTATCTTATTGCGGAACTATTGTAAATTAAAAAATTATTGGGTGGTATGAGAAAAAATAGTTAAAAGCCGGGATTGAAGCCCATTATATTGCACTAGATATGAAACGGTTTTCATGTTTGCTAAATTTATTTTCATTAATTTAACATAAAATAATTTAAAGTTAATTATTGAGCTATCAGTATTTAAACGTTAAAATTGTTAACGGATGATAACTTAATTTTCGGCAATTGAGTTGTAATTTTAAGAATAAGTTTTATATTTAAAAGGTGAAAATAAGTTGCGATGCATGTTTGGACACCTAATAATTTAGCTTATCCATTGATTAAGGGGGATATAGAAAAATGCTATCTCATAAAAACCTTCAAGAACAAATTAAGAAAAATGAACCAACTAAGCAACGGTTTGCGATTAAAAAGCTAAGCGTTGGGGTTGCTTCTGTATTGTTAGGTGTTACTTTTGCCAGTACCGCCTCTGCTGATACAACTGATGCAAATTCAACATCTAATTCCGGAAGTGCTAGTGCGGAACAAACTGATCATAACCTTGTTGTTTCTTCTGCTAGCACTGCAACGATGAAGCAGGCAGCGGCCGCTAATGCTGCACAAAATGCTTCTGCCGCTGTTATCAATCCCGCTGGTAATATTGATACATCAGTCGCTAACGATTATGAAGCTGCTGTTAATAGCGCTGCCTCTGCGGCAATGAGTAGTGCAACGTCTGCAATTGTTAATAACACTTCTGCTAGTGCTGCTAATCAGCAATCAGCAGCTGTTGCATCAAATAATACAAGCAGTGCACCGCAAAACAATAGTGATGCAAAAGTCGCTCAAACTCCAAAGACTGAAACATTTATCCCTACAACGACCCCATCAGCTGAACATGCAATTGGTGTCCAAGGGTTAACTGCACAAAAAGTCGCTGTAACTCCAACGGTAAATGAAAATATTAATCAGACTTATAAAATCACCGTTAAGGCTGTTGATGTAACAACTGGTGCAGCTCCAGTTACCTCATCATATATTTTTAACTACAATTTTAAAAATGGTATTTTTAATGGAGAAGGTAAGACAGGTACTAGTCTATATTCGTTTGGGATGGCACCAACGGGTTACAAGTTATTAAATCCTGAAGTCCTTGATGAAAACTTTTCGATGAATGGTAATATGGCCCGGATTAAAGATAAGGATGTTGATATTACCCTTCGGTATGCCCGTATTTCCCCAATCCTAGTTCGTTATATTGATGAAGATACAGGAGAAGTGCTCTCAACTTCATCTGTTGGTGCAAATGCTTCCACTACAGCTAGTTATGCTTATAATCATGGCGATAACAAGGATATTGGTCCATCGAAGTTTCTTCTTCAAGCCATCGATATTCCTGGGTATCGGTTAGACGATCAGGCAACTTTTATTGATACTTATAACAATGTTCAATCTAAAGGAAATCTAAATTATCAAGTTCATACCTTTAAGTATAAGAAGATTATGGATAATCCTAACCCTAAGGACAGTCAAAAGGGATCAGGTGCCCAATATGGTGAATATTTTGGCCCAGCGTGGGATACGATTGATCCTGCTGATGTGTTTAACGTTTCAGGAGTTAAGGGATTAACTTATGAACATGATAATGGTGATATTGAAGCTAAGATTGATAACCTTGTTAAGAAGTATCATAATCAAGGTTACACTTACATGGGAACCTTTAATTACCACAAGAATACTGACTACTACAACTGGAATGAGGGAAGCACATCTCTTAACCTAATTCCAAACAAGCCAGTGACTGTTAAATTTATTGACGAGCAGGGGAACAAGCTTGCTGATGACCAAGTGATTGCCTTCAATAAAAACAATCCAGACCAAACTAATGATGGGATTAATGCAACAAAGCATTGGTACTCTGCCGGTGAATGGAGTACAACGCCAAAGACCTTTGATGGTTACACTTTACGGACAACCTATGGCGCGGATCACGGTCAATTTACTCCATATAATTATGTTGTAACTTATGAGTACGCTAAGGATGCCACTGCGCAGGTCAAGTACATCGATGATACGACTAATACTCAACTTAAAGCTGATGATCTTAAGGGATATGTTGGCGCCCCAATTGACTACTCAACTAAGGATTCAATTGCTAACTTTGAAGGTCAAGGTTACGAATTAGTCTCAGATGGTTTTACAGCGGGTGCTAAATACGCTGATGGTGCGAACGTCTTTGAAGTGCACTTTAAGCATGGTCAACAACCGGTCAACCCTGATCATCCAGACAAAAATGTTGATCCATCCAACTACCTTAAAGATGTTAAAGCAACTGTTCATTATGTTGGCGCGGGCGATAAGACACCGGCTGATAATGTTCAAACATCACAGTGGAGTCGGACAGTTACAATTGATACCGTTACCCATGAACTTGTTGCAGGTGGAGAATACGATACAGAATGGTCAATTGTTCCTGGTCAAAAGACGGAATATGATCAAGTAGCTACTCCAGTAATCGATGGTTTCCATGCTGATCGGGCAACTGTTCCTGCAACGGCTGTTACGCAAGATGACATTGAAACAACTGTTACTTATGCTCCAAATGGAAAGATTATTCCGGTTGATCCAAGCGGCAAGCCAATTCCAAATGTCCCAACCCCACAATATCCGACTGATCCAACCGATCCTACAGCAGTAATGCCAGATGAACCAGTTCCGGATATTCCAGGATGGGTTCCAAGTCAACCGACAGTGACCCCAACTGACCCTGGTAAGGATACGCCGGTTACCTACAACCAGATTCAAAAGGCGGACTTAACAATCGTGGATCAAGATAACAATAACCAACAAATTATTGTTGCGGGCATCACGACTAAGTTCAACGCTGATGGAATTGAAAATACCAAGATTGGCTTTACTGGCTATGGTGATTCAATCAATGCGCTTGAAAGTCTTGGTTATGAATATGTTAGTTCAGACTTTAATGTCGATCAGACTTTTGATAACGATGGTAATAACGATCAGCACTTTGTTATTGTGATGAAGCACGGGACTGAACCGGTCAATCCAGAACATCCAGGAGCTGGTTACAATAAGACTGACTTACAAAAAGAAGTTACGCGGACAATCAACTATGTAAATGTTAAGACTGGTGCGCAAGTAGCCGATCCGATTAATCAAACGGTTAACTTTACTGCTCAAGGGACAGTTGATAAAGTTACAGGCAAATTAGTCACCGTTGAAGATGGGAAGATTACAGGCCCTGGCGAGTTGACTTGGACACCAGCTCAAGATGTCAAGAGTGTTGAATCGCCAAGTATTGCCCGGATGCATGTGGTTTCCGTTAGTCGAGATGCGGACGGCAATGATGTCAAGAGTGTGGCATTGAATCATGGGGATGAGAGTTACACTGTTACTGTTAGTTATGAAAATAACGGAACGGTTGAGCAAAATGCGCAAAACATTCCAGCATCTCAGACGATTAAGTTTGTTGACGAAAATGGCAACACGCTTCATGAAAATAATGTTCAAACCAGTGAATTTACCCGGACGGCTGATATTGTTGATGCGGTAACCGGGGATGTAATTACTAACGGTGCATGGAATGAAACTAGCCACAAGTTTGGCACAATTAACGTTCCAGTAATTGATGGTTACGTTGCTGAAGTTACAACTGCCGGTGGATTGACAGCAACCACTGACAATCCAAATGTTGCAACAGAAGTCGTTTACAAGAAGGTTGGTAAGATTGTTCCAGTTGGTCCAGATGGCAAGACACCAATTCCAGACGCACCAACGCCAAGTTACCCTAACGATCCAACTGATCCAACGAAGGTAACGCCAAACGAACCAGTGCCAAATGTACCGGGCTACACACCAAGTGTTCCAACGGTAACACCAACGGATCCTGGTAAGGATACGCCAGTACCATACAACCCAATCGTTAACGATCAAACAGCTGTTGTTAACTACGTTGACCAAGATAACAACAATGCTCAGATCGCAACTTCGGGCAACTTAACTGGTAAGCCAGGCAGTGTAATCAACTACAGTACTGCTGACCAAATCAAGCAGCTTGAAGATCAAGGTTATGTCCTCGTAAGTGATGGCTTCCCAGCTGGTGCAGTATTTGACAATGGTGACAATACTACCCAAACTTACACGGTTGTCTTGAAGCATGGTACAACGACCTTCAAACCGGATAAACCAGGTACACCGGGTGAACCAGTTAACCCTAACTACCCAGATGGACCGAAGGTAACCAATGAAGATGTTGACTACCTTAAGAATGTTAAGTTTACTGTCCACTATGTTGGTGCAGGAAACGATAATCCAGCTGACAATGTTCAAAACGCGCAATGGACTCGTTCCATTACGGTTGATAATGTGACTGGCAAGATTATCAGCTCAACAGAATGGGTAAGCAACAAGGAAAGTTATGACGGTGTTAAGACTCCAGTTATTAATGGTTACCATGCTGACCGGGCACAAGTTGATGGACCAAGTGTCACGATGGAAGATCAAGAAGCGACAGTTACTTATGTACCAAATGGAAAGATTATTCCAGTTGATCCAAATGGTAACCCAATTCCAGACGTTCCAACACCACAATACCCAACCGATCCAACTGACCCAACGAAGGTAACGCCAGATGAACCAGTACCAACTATTCCAGGCTACAAGCCAGAAGTCCCAACGGTAACACCAACCGATCCAGGTGTTGATACACCCGTTAAGTACACGCCAGATACGGTAAATCCAAAGCCAGCGGTTGATCAAATTGCGATTGTTAACTACGTTGACCAAGATAACAACAACGCTCAAATCGCAACTTCCGGTGACTTGACTGGTAAGGCTGGCGACAAGATTAACTACAGTACGGCTGATCAAATCAAGCAACTGGAAGCACAAGGTTATGTACTAGTAACTGATGGCTTCCCAGCAGGCGCAACCTTCGATGATAATGCAGATCAAAATCAAGTCTTCACCGTTGTCTTGAAGCACGGTCATGCTCCAGTGGGGCCAAATAATCCACATGAACCAGGTACACCAGTTAACCCTGATGAACCAAATGGTCCAAAGTGGCCTGCTAAGGATACTTACACGAAGGAATACACTTCAACGGTCCACTTCGTGGACAACAACGGGAACAAGATGCGTGATGATGATGTACAAACTTCAACTTGGACGCGGACATTAATCATCGATAAGGTAACTGGTCAAATCATTAACCCTGACGAAGAATGGACCGCTGATAAAGGCAGCTACAATGAAGTCAAGGTTCCAGTAATCAATGGTTACGTTGCAGATAAGGCAAATGTTTCAGCTAAGGAAACGGTTCAACGGAATATCGAAGATACGGTAACTTACAGCAAAGTTGGAAACATTGTACCAGTTGATCCAAGCGGCAACCCACTTCCAAATGTTCCAGCTGTGCCATACACTAATGACCCAACTGATCCAACTAAAGTTGTCCCAGATGAACCAGTACCTTCAGTTCCCGGAATGACACCAAACGTTACTACTGTAACGCCAACGCATCCAACTGTTGATACACCAGTTGTTTACACGACGCCAACGCCGGTAACTCCTGAGACGCCAGTAACACCACAACCAGATGAACCGGCAACTCCAGAAACACCAGCTGCTCCAGAACCAGTTCAACCAACAACTCCACAAGCCCCTGCTGCCCCACAAGCAGAGACGCCAGCTCCAGTGAAGACTGAGTCAGCTGCACCTGCTAAGCAAGAAGCTAAGAAGTTACCACAAACTGGTAATGAAAATAATTCAGCTGCTGCCCTTGGATTAGCTGCATTAGGCTTAACTGGTTTATTGGCTGCAGGAAAGAAACGGCGCAAAGAAGAGTAGTAATTCTTTGAAGTGTTAAAGATAAGTTATGCGGAGAGTTGTGGTTAATTTGAAGATGGTTTATTGCAATGACTTAACACGTAATGCAATGGATAGTGGCTTAACAGATTCATAGCAACAAACTCGAAGCATAAAGGGATAGCAAGCAGAAATGTTTGTTATCTCTTTTTTTAATGAAACTTTAATATATTTTTATGAAAAGGTTTTCTTTTAATGTGATTGAGAATGAAATGTTTATTAAATAAGAGATTTGATTAACATTAAAATATCGTTAGAAATATAATTGACTTTTAATTATGAGTCAATTAAACTAACAACAATCATTAATCAAAAATAAATTATAAGGAGGCGTTAATGATGGAAAATCAAGTTAGCAATTCTAAAGCTAATGCAACATATCAGAATTCATCGAAAGTCAAGGAAGTGGCTTATCGAATTTTTGCGGCGGTGGCTAATGCTATTTTAGTCGTCCTTGGTGGCGGATTATTAGTCCAGACAATTGGTAACTTGACTGGTATTCATACACTGACATTAATCGGTGGGGAAGCTCAAGCATTATTAGCGCCTGCTATTGGGGTTGCGGTTGCTTCACAGATGAATACGAATACCTTAGTTACATTTGCATCAATGGTAGCAGCCACTGTTGGTTCAAATGGGGTTCATTTTACTGATACGGCCCTTAAAGGCATGACTGCAACTGGTCAAGCAACTGTATCGGCAGCCGGAGCGCCAGTTTTTACTACTGGGCAACCTGTTTCTGCTGTTTTAGCGGCGATCGTTGCTGTTCTTGTCGGTAAGTATTTAACTGGAAAGACGCCACTTGATATGGTGCTTGTTCCATTTGGTGCGTTAGCCGTGGGGATCGGTTTTGGCCTAGTAGTTGCGGCAGTTGTTACACCAGCGCTTCTTGCTGTGTCCGCCTACATTGCGCATTCGATGCAAGTTTCACCAGTTTTAGGATCAATGGTAATTTCCGTTGTGTGGGCCCTATTTCTGATGACGCCTGCCTCTTCTGCAGCCTTGGCCGTTGCGTTGATGCTTGATCCGATCTCTTCGGCGGCTGCTTTGATCGGTACTACTGCTCAATTTGTTGGTTTTACTGCGATGTCATTTCGGCAAAATAACCTTGGCGCAAATATCGCCCAAGGCCTAGTTACTCCTAAAGTTCAATTTCCTAATCTCCTCATCAATCCTTATCTTTTAGTTCCAACGGTTGTTTCAGCAGCTGTTTGTGCACCAATTGCAACAGTTCTGTTTGATTTCCGTTCAACATCGACCTTAGGAGGATTGGGACTAAACTCCTTGATTGCACCAATTGCTTACTTATCACGCGGCTGGGCTCAGTTCAGCACATACATGGTTTTTGGCGTGGTAGTACCCGCTGTTCTTTCAATTGCTCTTTACCTTGTTCTTAAGCGCGCTGGATTCATCGGTGAAAAGCAATTACATCTTGAGCTAGTTTAAGATTTGCGCGCAAAAAAAGGTGCTTGCTTCTTGAGAATTGTTCTTCAATGAAGCAAGCATCTTTTTTGATGGAAAACATCCTAACAACTGCTATTGTTGTGGTTAGGGAATGTGATACAATAGACAGTGAATGTAAATTGTAGATGGTAACTATCTATGATTAACGGCACGGAACGAAGCCAAAGATTAAGGCCTGCTTAAAGCAAAGCACCATTAATCGGTAAAAGAGTTCAGTTTTATATGAAGGAGTTTTTATACTATGATCCAAACAATTGATTTGAAAAAAGGTATGGTTTTTGAACGTGACGGTAAGTTATTAAAGGTTCTTCAAATCAACCACCACAAGCCTGGTAAGGGTAACACTTTAATGCAAATGGACATCCAAGACCTCCGTTCAGGTTCAATTGTCCACACTACTATGCGTCCATCTGAAAAGGTTGAACAAGTTAATGTTGACAAGCGTTCTGCTCAATACCTTTATGACGAAGGTGACTCAGCCGTATTTATGGACCTTGAAAGCTACGAACAATACAGTTTAAACCATGACTTGCTTGGTGACGACAAGAACTACCTTGTTGAAAACATGAAGGTTATCTTAAACTTTGTTAACGGCGACATTATTGGGGTTGAATTACCAACCACTGTTGAATTAACTGTTGCTGAAACTGAACCAATGATTAAGGGTGCTACTATCGATGGTGGTGGTAAGCCTGCTACGATGGAAACTGGTTTAGTTGTTAACGTTCCTGCATTTATTAAGAACGGTGACAAGTTAATCATCAACACAACTGATGGTAGCTACAAGTCACGTGCTTAGTTAAATATGGAAGGGGGAAATAACCCCCTCGACAAGGCGGTGGGCTAAGCTAGGACGGTGATTAGCACGGCACGGGCTGATTATCGTCCGTACTTAGACTCGAGCCTTGTGGTTACCACGTTATCTTACTATTGTTCATAATCGAGTAGGAGATAATTGATTATTTCAATTATCGACCTCTCACACCACCGTACGTACGGTTCCGTATACGGCGGTTCGACAACTTAATCACATTGAATTGACTGGAGCGTCTTGGACATATTCATAAGTCCAAGTTGTTCCAGTTTTCTATTAGTTAGAGAATAGCTCAAGGTCTTACTATGTGCAGTTCGCCAGTAGCCCTT
>Ga0209064_1001425_pt1 | contig 36815 bp, 51 predicted proteins | sample Inofromicrocosms_FD_187498 | JGI IMG/M metagenome (GOLD analysis project Ga0209064, IMG submission 187498) | Mouse cecum microbial communities from Vienna, Austria - Inoculum for glucosamine and mucus D2O microcosms (SPAdes) (version 2) | ecosystem: Host-associated > Mammals > Digestive system >... | reverse complement strand
TCCAGCCTTCAGCTCCGCAGATGACTGCGCAAAGCGATATAAACAGGATGGATTCAAGACTGTGTTTTTGCGTCCGAAGGACTCTGGGATCTGTCACTGAAGAGAAGAATGCTATTGGGGTATTGGTGTTCGTCATATCTCAACAACGGATATAGACCGATTTAAATTGGACAATAGCCGTTAAGTTTATTTAAGATGCGTCTGCCCTGATTGTTGGAAGTGGCCGTAATGGAGTCAAGGACATCCATAGGGTTGAACTTCGCACAATCAGTGATATTCACAGTCTGCACGTTCTTGTAGCCATCGACAATGAGGTTTGCATTAGTCAGATTGGGGAAGCGGTCAAATTCGAGAGAAACGACCGTCTCCGGCAAGTGCATTTTCGAGACAACGGAGCCAGCGGGAAGCTGCACACCGGTAATGCGTGAGCCCTGGGCCTCGACCTCGTCCATTGCAGAGCAACCGAGGAGGTTGAGCGACGATGATAGCGTGGGGATATTGCACACGTTGATGTAGGTCATCAACGGGTGCGATCCAAGAGTTAGAGTGGCGAGTTTGCCGATATATCCCTCTGTTTTGTTGCCAAGCACGAGACGCCGGAGCATACGGCCCTGAGTGCCGACAAAGGTGGTGAGATAGAGCGGAGAGAGATCGCCGAGGTCAGAGACGCGGTCAGCCTGATGAATGTAGGCCTCGGTGTCATTAGGATTGGCACCCTCCGGGCCAGTGAACGTAAAGGTATCGCCCTTGGAGATGAACTGCGGGCTAAATCCGGCATTTGCGGAGAAGCGGAAGCAGAAATACCAGTCCTGGGCGGCGGTAACGTCGACAGACACCTTTGCGGGCACGGTTGACTCCCCGGCCGTATTGACTCGCAGGTTAATCGAGTTATCACGAAAAGAGCCGGCGGCATACTTGGCATAGATATACTGCGAGCGTTCGTACATCGCCCATTTACGGTGTTCCTCACGAGATCCCTGTGCGATGTCGAGATAATTCTGAGCCATTCCGCTGCCGTCCTCCGAGGTAACTCCGAAAGAGTCAATATACTTGTACTTGGCGTCAGCGTTAAAGACCGTTTCGCACCACTGGTCCGACTGAGTGGTGTTAAACCAGTACAGACAACGTTCATAAGTGAGGCCGCCGGTGGAAACGAGAGTGTTGAAAATCTCGCGTTTCTCCTCCATGAGCGAGCGTTCTATGTGGTTCCACAGCGTAGAGCTCTCGCCATTGAACACGAATTTGCCGAGCTGATCCTTAGAGTGCAGCTCCACATAAGGGGTAAAGCTGATACGGCCTTCGTTGTTGATGAGCCAGATTGTATCATTGTCGTAGAAGATGATGTAGACAATGCCGTCAATGATAAGCCACATCATATTCTTCGCGCCCTGGTCCGAAGCCACCATGAACTCACGAATGAGGTCATAGGCGAGAGCCATGCGCTTGTTAAAGTAGCTGTTAATCTGCCCGGCAAAGAGTGCGGATTTAGCGTTCTTTTCTTCTTCGGTCAGAGTGGTGTCATTGATAGCGAGCGAGGCGAGCCAGTCAGTGACACGTTTGAGCTGCTTAGGCAAACGGCCCTGAGCGTATAGGCGGTTGTTATCGTCATTATCGGGATAGCGCGGCTCAAATGCACCACACCAGTAAGGAGCATAGAGGCCTCGGTCATCAGAGCGGAGCCAACCTGAATCGAGCCAGCGAGGGATATCCGATCCGGTGACGGTAGACGTGTAGTCCGAGGTGTGGAACAGACACATCGGGTGGCCATTGTTCAGGAACTCCCAGCACTCGATATTATTCTCGACAAATTCTCCTGCGGCGACCTTGTCGAGAATACCGCCGGCACGAGTACATGTAGAGCCGTCGCGCTTCGCCCAAAGGAGGCGGTCAGCATCCCATCGCCACATCTCGCCCTTGTCTACCCAGGCTCCGGCCCCCTCGTCATAAGCAACGAGGTGATTCGTCAGCGCGTCGGAAGAACCATTCTCGATGAGATAATAAGGGATATCATCATCGAGAGCTGCGTTCAGAGCGTCAGCGTTGCCCTGCAATGTAGACAACGGGCCTTCCCAAACAAGGTAATCATCGCGGTTAATCATACCGGCATTGAAGCCCTTTATATCCTGAAAGCCGAAAGTGTCATGGGTGGACTTGTCGTTGTTGAAATTATATTTGCCTATGAACTTGCGCGGGGCCGACTCCGATTCCTGATGGAACATAAGAATCGGGAAACCGTAAATAGTTGTGCGCACGGTATCATCAACCTCCTGCATAGGAGTTGTGATACCGGCAGCTTTCAGCACTTCATGAATGAGGTTTGCCGCGCCGGTGTTGTGAGAGCCTGAAGACTCTGCGAAGTCAGCTTTAAGGCAGAAAGTCTTGACAGCCTTCTGCGGCACGAGATTACCGAAGCCATCGACGCCACGGAGAGCATATTTCTTTGCAGAGGCTCCGGTCTGCGACATGATGAATTCGACAAGGGCCTTCCATTTCCAGTTTTTACGGGGGTAATACTGTGAAGAAGTGCCCTGCACATCGTTCTGAGCCTGATCGAGAGTAAACGAGAACTCAGGGTGCAGACGGTCCTCATAGATAATTTTCGTATTCTTCTTTTTATCGCCCTTGAATTTAGGCAGCTCGCCGATAAAAGTGATACACGGGATTTTCTCGACGGCTTTCTCATAAGAGATTTCAGCTTCAGAGGAATCCTCGTTGAGAATATCGTTGGCGGCGAGCTTCGCGAACATGACATCGGTGTCGTCCATATCGGCGATGTAGTTGTCAACCATCTGGCGGAACGTCAACACGTTTTCATAAACACGAATGTTGTAGACGTTCAACTCGCAAGACGGGTGGCCCATCGAGATACCGACGGCGGGGTTCTGAACAAAATAGTCGTTGGTGTCGTACTGAATGACACGCGACATTTTGCCTTTGAGGAACAGATACATGAAACGGTTAGTGCCGCTGACCGGCTCAACCTGAAAGCCGAGACGTATGCGCTCGTCCTGTTTAAACGTCGAGCTCACCGTCTGTTTGAGGGCTGAGGACATCACGGCCTCCTGTGCCTTGATTTCAAAACCGACATTTCCGCTCAGACAGGAAATGACGGTAGCCTCAGGGTCGAAGCAGTTGCTTACCGAGAACTCAATCTCGACGGTCTTGCCGAGCTGTTTGGCGTCGGTGTCGAAGATGTTCATCGGGATATAGCACTGCGCACCTTTTTCGAGGTGTAAGGCGGTGAGACCCGCAGAGTCCTTCAACCAACCGGATTGAGCGTCGAAGCCACAGCCGGAGAACTGAGCTTTGGTGTGAATGCCGGAGGCAGAGGTGAACTCCCAGTCGGCACGGTTCTCGGCACTGTTGGATCGGCCGGAAGATGACAGATAAAGCGAGAGAGCGTCAGTCTCGGCACTAATCTGATAATCAGCCGGGATAACATTCACAGTCACCGTGTTCTCGGTAGAGAGGCGCGAGTTACGCACCTTGAATGTGAATGTGTGCGCTCCAGACTCCTTGACACGATAGGAGAAGGAGCGACGCGAACGGTCGACGAGCTGACGTTCCACCAATTCATCACCGAGGTAAATTTCCACCAGAGCCGAAGTATCTTCCGGGTCATAGACCGCGAAAGGAATCTCGATTGTAGAGTATTGTTTAGCGGTAGCCGGGCGTTCCAGGGCTATAAGAGGCTTATAGCTGTCGCGATTGATGATCATGACATCAAACGACAGCAGCTCCGAGGCGAGAACATTGCCGTCGCCGAGGTCGCGAGTAGCCTGCATATCGACACGGCGGACAGAGTGATACATTCCCGTTGTAGGGATAGTTTTCACCGATGTAGAGCCGGAGGAAGTGACGGTTTCCGTTCCGGCGTCGGAATCATCGACGAGGAACGACACCTTTTTCTCACCTGAGCCTGTGGCGATATAACGTATCTGGAACGGCGAGCCAATGACATTCGCGGTAGATATGTCATAGAGCGAGCGGAGCGAGAGTGTGACCGCTGTGACCTTGATATTGGGTGACTGGGAAATCACGCCATCATCAGCAGTCAGACGGATTCGCACGGTGTTCATGCCTTGCTGGAGCCATGGGCCGACATCGAAGATGTTGAAGCCTTGAATGACGGATTTACGGTCAACGACCGAGCCCTGAACAATCAGCTCGGCGGTACCGCCATACTGAGTATCGAGGTTAGAGTTTATGTTATAGTGTCGCCACAGGAATTCGAGAGTATATGGGTCGCCCTCCTTCACGGTGGCAATCATGGCCGACTGCACCGTAATCTCTATTGCGGTGGGGTTTGTTGTACCGCCACCACCGCCACCGGGAATGTTCACGGCCTCGATGATATTGCCTTCCGAGTCGAGGAAATTAAGCATTCGAGTGGTTGGGTCAAACGAGTGCTGCCTGGAAATTGTAGACTCCAAATCGGCGAAGGCAGAAACGACGGCCTTGTTGGAAACTGGGTTGTCGCTCTCGCCGTTCAAGGACTGGTCGACATCGACATTGAAAGAGAGGTCGACATTACCTTCGCGGTCCGGATCCGGAGGAACCGCACCGTTAATAGAGACCGAGCGGATTTCCTGACGCCAATACTGGTCGAGGTCCCAATCGCTGACGAGAGTGCCTGTAAACTGCCATGTCTGCCACTTTCCGGAGGCATACATGAAAGTAATCTTGCGGCCACCAGTACGGAGTGACAGTGGCACTTTACCGGCGGCGGCACCTCGGTTTGTGGCGTTCCAGTCCTTAGAAATCTCGTGAATGTTGATGACATTACCCGTAGCCGAACCTCCGCCGATTTCGATGAGGCTTTTTTCTTCATCATCGAAGCGGTATAGGAAAGAGCCAAGTCTGAAAATGCGGTCAGTTCTCGGCGCGAGGCAAGTGCCTGTCCGGTCGAAAATATTATACGCTGAGGGATATACGGGCCTGTTGTTACCCGGCGACACGAATTTTTTGTCTTCCGAGGCGAAGTAGACGCCTTCGACCGACACTTTCATGACATCGTTGGCGGTAGATACATACCCGAGAAATTCAAGGATTCCAACGTCAGCGACATGCTGCCTCACAGTGTCGTCGAGCCCCGACAACTCGTGAGCAAGTCCGTCGACGTCATTACGGAGCTGTTTGCCCTTTGCTCCGGAATAGGCTGTCTGCTCAGTTTCGCCGAGGGTGAGATCTGAGCCGGTAGTAACGAGAGTAGAACCACTCCAGCGGTAATGCTTGTTGGCCGACTTGTCGACGTATATTTTTCCGGAGACAGGCACACGGCCCTCAGGAGATAACTCGCCGAAGCTGTCAGCTCCTGGCCAGTTAGAATAAAGCTTAGTGACGGCCAGTTCGTCATCAGAGCGCGTCTGACAAACAAAAGTGTCGGTAGCCGCCAGGTAAACAACAGTGCCGGAAGCTGCCGAGGCATCTTCAATATCAGGCTTTATTATTGAATCATTAAAGCCGTTGAACTCGACAACATCATCGACGTATGATGGTAACTGATGAGCGGGGATAAGGCCGTTCGCGTCAAGAGTGGCAATGCCCTCCGCGCGACCGAACTTATTCTCAATCGCAGATATGCGAGAGAGAGCGTCATCAGCTCGACCGATGGCGATGTTGGCATTGTCCTGAGCGTTTGAGGCCATACCTTTAGCGTCCGAGGCCGTAGAAAGAGCCGAGGCCGCTTTAGAATTGGCACTACCGGCGGTTTCCATCGCAGTAGTAGCCTTTTCAATGGCCGATAGAGCGTTCTGCAGCGCGGAATTAGCAGAAGTTTCCGCGCTACCGGCTTTGTTCAATGCCGATTGTGCATTCTGGAGCGCAGTTCTGGAATTGTTCAGAGCCGTTTTGACATCATCGCTCATGCCGGTCATGTCGATAGCCTTCATCTGAGCGATGAAGTCATCGAGCAACGCCCCAAGGTAAGCCGGAGTGATGGAGTTTTGAGCCACCTTAGCCTTGAGGTCGTTGACTTTGATTTGGAGAGAGGAGAAATCTGTCATAATTTAAGGAATTATGCGGCAAAAGTATGAGGTGATAAGAGAGGTTTAAAAGACAATCAGCGCGTGTAGCCCTTGCGCCTGTAATATTCAGTATTGTACCTTGCATTGTCGGAATCAAGAGCAGCACAGAACATGGATTTGAACTCGTCGCCCAGGGATTCGGCCATAAAATCGCGGAGGTTCATAACAGATGAGTAGTATTTGACAGAGAACCACCGTCGACGCTCGCGCACCTTGTCATGGCCGATGTCGCCACCGTTGCCATGCGGAACCTCGCGGCCGACACCGAGATCTTGCCAGAGGCCGTATTCAAGAAATTTCTGCGACAAAGTAATGTCGTAGAACCGTCCGTCATCCTGAATCGGCAGCTCCAACGGAGAACGCCACAACGAGCCGGTGTCCATGACGTTGAGCTTATAGATACGCTCCTGCCAAATGTCAATCATTGTTTTATTCCACGCCTCGACAAATTTTCGGCGGGCGTCTACTGAGTCAGATCTTGGGTCAGCCATTCGTCAGGATTGAATGAGAGGTCAGTATAGGTGTCGACGGCTATCTGGAAGAAAGCACAGGCACAGCCGGTGAAGAAATAGCGGTCAATCTCAGTGAATGAAATCCGGGGGTCTATGTAGATATTGTTTTCTTCGAGCCGTGTTTTTTCCTGAAGGAGCACCGACATAAACTGACGGAACAGCTCCCGCATATTATCCATACATCGCTCGCGAGCCTTCATGTCGTCGACGGCATGACGCTTGGCGAGAAACACTGTCTTGACCCTACGGGTGTGCGGTGTGTTCTCGATGTCAAGACCACCCTGCGATGTATCGCTGACAGCGACAAAAGCCTGTGTCGATGTCATAGAGCCGAGAGCGTCATGGAAGCCACCCAGAGAGGACACACGGGAAAAGCGGTAGGCGTTATCCTTAGCGAAGCGGTTAAGTCCGGTCAGACGTTCAAAGAAGGCTGCCGCGTTCCAGTTGAAATTTGAGTCAATCATGTTGCAGGGTACTTTTTACGGATTTCGTCATATTCGCGAGCCTGAGCATCAAGCTCTGTAAGTGCTCGCATAGCGTCAAGAGATAGAATTTTCTTCTCCTTTGTGATGTCGCCCTTAGTGAGCGCACGGATCTGAGCGTCGATGTTTCGTCGCAACTCGTCATAAGAAGGAGGCTCAACCTCGGATTCACCACCCACTTTCTTGAAGAAATTGGGAAACATAGCCGAGACAAGGTTCTTGACACCGGCCCACCAGTAGAATACACCGAGCGTTTCAGCCGGTGTCAGGCTGATATTCTCCTTGTTGTAGAGAATTTCAGCCATTTGGCGAAGCAAAGCGTCATCGGGGTTGGACTGATAACGCTGCCACTGGGTCTCGCAAGCGAGCCAAGCGTCGAATGAGAGGCCCGAAGAAATGTCTGCCGGGATAGCGTTTGCACCGTCAACGGAATCGAGCCGGACAGGTTCCTGTGGCAGTTCCTTAGTCCAGGAGAGATGAGAAAGAGCTGCCGCCACGGTTTCGGCCGACAACATAAACTCCATATCGCCGGAGCGCACGAGGTAGCCGGAGTCATAGGGGCAAACGACAGTGAGCCCCGACCATTTGAAGAAGCACAATGTCTGCACTTGTGCGGCCGTCTGTGCGGCATAGTCCTCCAGAGAGCGGTAGCCGACATTCTTGTTGCCGAGATTTACGGCCACCATAGCCGTAAGGAGGAAGCGGAGTTGCTGCTGAGACAGCTCCGCCCACCCCTTAGGCACATTGACATTAACAACAGCAGCCATCAGAAATAGAAACCGCCCTTTACGGTGTTTTTGAAAGGTTGTACTTTGAACTTATCACCCATCTCCGCCTCCCATGCGCCTTTCAGCTCCGGCCAACAACTGAGCTTAGAAATGATTGGCTGAACCATGTGCCATACTTCATGTTCATCCGGGCACTTGGCTTTTGAATCTCGGATATGATGAGTGATGTAGCGGAGTTCCGCAGCATGAATCATCTCGAATATCTCGGCAGTTCCTTCACCCTCGAAAACAGGGAAAGATGACCGCAAAGAAGAAAGGAAACCGTGGCCGAGATAGCGTTCAGCCAAAGCTTGTTCAAAAGCCAAAGCAATATTACGCATATTGAGATACGTGCCAATGAGGTCTTGTTCGCGTCTGAACTTCGGGACTTCACTGAAAGTAGGGATAAAAGTAGCACGGAACCACCGTCCATTTTCCGACAAAGGCCATTCTCGATTATGATGCAACTCCTCCAACAGGGCTGAGGCATTCTCGTCAACGAAAGAGTTGAGAGAGGCGATAAGTCGCTCAACACGTTCCTTAGAAGCCGGGGCCCGGCCATCGGTATTGATGACAGCGAAGCCGGCAGGGCTTAGCGTGACATCAAGGGAAGGAATAGCTTGGGCGAAAGCTTTGTTAACGATAATTTTCTCGGCCAATTCATAGATGTGGCCTTCCGGCTGCAAATCGCCGAGAAAATATCGCTCTATCCAAAAGCGAGCGAATGAAATCCAAGGCTGCAGCTTGTCAAAGAGAGATGTTTCCCCTTCTACCTCATGAATAACATTCGGTATAAGAGAGCGTAGCCGGTTATTATCAAGTGTCAGATTCATCGGGATTGGTTACATTTTTGGTTGTTACTTCTTTGGCATCAGAATGTTCGTCGAGGGTGGTAAGCTGAATGAAGGGGCAGTCAACATGGACACCTTCCCAGCGGTTGAATTTGATGATTATCTGGTGGACCAGAAACAGGATATCGTGATATGGTTTCTGCAACGCCTGAGCGATAGTATAAAGCTCGCGCTTGTCAGAACCGGAGTTGTTGGTCTGAGCCTTTCCCGGCACAGATCCAACGAGATTACTATGCACCCGCATAGTAAAGCACACCATGTTCACGGCCTCTGCGATGTCGGACTCCCAGTCACCACCCTCTTTCGTCTTACTGTCAATCGAGGTGACTGTGATGTCAGCCGTTTCGCCCTTGCCGTCAAGCGAAATGCTCTTAGGCGTAAAGAGTACGGAGCCGGTGTTTTCCACGTTGGTAAGGAACTCCAACATCTCCTGTTTCTTTTCGTTCATCAGCTCCTCCTGCTTCTTGGGGTCGATGATATGCTGATTGGCGAAAAGATTATCCCAATACCTGGGCGAGACCTCAATGACGTACTTTATAGGGGCGGCGTTTTTGAGCTTCGCCATTTTCGCCTCCCCAATGAGCCGCTTAATGTTGTACCAACTGCCTTTGAACAAAGCGGCATAGTGCGGAATCGGATAGTACATAGAGTCGACCCCGGGAAATCTCGACAGGATAGCAAACTTGCGGGTCTTGGAGATCTTCTCTCCACCACCATTCTCGCGAGTTGCCCTCAGGCCCATACGCTGCTGAAGGTCTTTCCATGGAGAGCGAGGGTCGAGCAATTCAATTTCCTCTACCGTGTCGCGCTGGGAGAGATTGCGGAACGGAGCGAACAACACCTTAGTAATGCGGCCAGTCTTCTCGTCAGCAGGGCAGAACCGACAATAACATGCCGGTTTGCGGTGAAGCTCTACAATTTTGTCGCCATCGTCGTTAAGTATTATGACGGATATAGAAAAATTGAAGTGTTTGAAGTCCTGACACACTCCGAGGAAATAATCTGGCATAGGATTGTCGAGAAGGAAATTCTCGACCTCCGACTTGACAGCCGGAGATGCATCCTCCGTGCAGTATTTGAGGCCGCTGCCATAGCAGACCTCGGCATTGAATATCTGACAGGTCGATAGGGTTTCATCTTTTTCTATCAAGTCAATAAGATTGTAAGGGAGCATGTCATCGGCCCCCCATGTAACGTATTGCTTACCGTCATGGGTGGTGTTGATGTAAAGGTCATTGGCTTCGCGAAAAACAGTGGTTGTCTTTGTCACGATAGCGGCCCTGACATTGGTATGCGGGACCTGATGGACTGAGAAGGTGTCGTAGAAGTGACCATTGCCGGAGAGCTGCGACCCTGTCGTCGGTTTACTATTTTTTTTCATTGGGAGAGAGGGGAAGATTTAAAGATATACGTCAAAATCGTCAATGCCGATAATGCAGACGTCATGAATAGTACGGATTTGGCCGGAGCGAACGAATTTTATAGAGCGTGTTCCCTTGTATCGGTCAAAGCTCAGAGAGATGACGTCCTCACAAGGTAGAATTTTGCCTTTGACGGTAACGACCCTGAGAGAGACGCGCTCTCCGCGGTTGAGCATAGCGAGAGCCTGAGAGATATGTATAGCTTTCTTCATGCGAACTCTGCGGTAAATTCATGTGAGAAGATATGGCTGCGCGACGGCATGAGTGCGCCAAGATCATCGGCAATCAACACTGGTCGCTCTCCGACAAAACGGAATGTGAACTTTATCGAGGATAGCGATTCATTATCGTTATCGACCTCGATAGAGTGGTCAGTAATGATTATGTCGTAGTCGAAGCCAGAGGCGCAGAGCTGAATATCACGCGAGCCGATGAGCTGTTCCACTTCGCGGATCTGCTCATCGGTGAGCGGTCCGGTCTGCATTTCATAGGAGCGTTCGACAGATTGGTTGTACTGTTTGGCCCGACCGGAGCAAACTGCCGTGTCACGTTCAAATTTGGTTTTTCGAGTCACCACGCCAACGACATCAATGTATTCGTAAGCGTTGAACATATTACGGAAGCCGAAAGTGAGGAAAAACGGGTGGTCGACGACATAAAACAGTTTCTGCATTGAGCCGTAAGAAATGGAGAAATAGGCGACTTTTTCAAGCGAGTCACCGGCTTCCTCGTCGGTCAGATTTAGAGCGAAACTGATAATGTCATTGACTGAGAACGAAACGTGGTTTGAACATGCGTTTTTAGTGAATGTTTTCTCGACGGCTGCTGTGTTTCCTTTAATATCAATTCCGACGATTTGCACCCGATACTCGTTAGAGCCATTGCCCCAATGAGCAAGGGAAATAGCCGAGTTTCGGTGGACGATAGAAGCACCGGCAGCGCAAAGGAAACACTGCGTATAGTCAAACCCAGGGTCAAGAGAATACTCACAATAAAGAGCCACAAATTCGGCCACTACTCCATCAATACGGATTTCCATCGTGTCCCAGAGACGGGTTTTAGAGCGGAAGCGTTCCTCAATGAGCGAGCCTATGTCGAACAGCTCTACCACACCGTCATGCGGATAAAGTGTGGTAGAGAAAAATTTGTCAACCTCACCGTCGGGGTCGCGCACAATCTCGACCAAAACCTTTGTTTTGTCGGTGCGAGCCTTTACGGAGTACAAATCCGATGTAAGGACAGGAGAGGATTGGTCAGGAGGGTTTATAATCGTAGTAGCCATGGCGCAAAATTATTGAGAGATAGAGCCTCTGTAAAAGACAAACGGCTCGCGGTTGCCCTGAAGGCTGCTCACCCCGATTATGAGGTGAGCAACTTTTCGGTCAGGACTTTTTAGCTCGCTTGACTTTTTTTGTCTTAGGTGCTTCGAGCTGTTCGCAAATTGCGACACGGTGGCCGGCTCTTACCAATTTGGGGAGATATGTGTCGAGGGCATGGTGGGGGAAACCAGCGAGGTAGATTTTATCGGCCTTGCCATTGGCACGAGTGGTTAGAGTGATACCGAGGACGTCCGAGGCCTTTTGGGCATCCTCGCCAAAACATTCGTAAAAATCGCCACAGCGGAAAAGTAAAACGGCATCGGGGTGTTTCTTCTTCATTTCCTCATATTGCTTCATGAGGGAGACGGCAGTAATGGCCTCGACAATTTGTTTAGGCTTGGCGGCCTCCTCTGCTTTGGCCTTGTCTTTAGCCTCTTGTTCGGCTCGCGCCTTTTCCTCGGCCTCCTCTTTGGCCTTAGCTTCTTGGCGGGCTTTAGCGCGCGAGCTGACCGCGCCTGTGCGCTTGATTTCAGCCTGCAATAATGCAAAGGCATTTTTAGAGATGGGGCAATTTTCGCCTTTGAGCATAAAAGCGTAATTGAGGGCATTGGCCGCATTGGTGAAATTGCAGATGTGCCAGATTGAGCGGTCCGACATGTAAGTGCCAACGCAGATGACGGCAGGGACAACGGCTTCGCCCTCTGCGCTTGATTTTGTGCCGTCAGCGTAAACTGAAAGCTCGATGAGCGACTGCGGAGCGATGAACGCTGTAACGCATACGGGATTGGGGAGAGTGGAGGCTGCGGTAAAAAGATTAGCGGCGGTGGGTGCGGTGATGGCTGTCTGTGTCATAATAGAGATTTTTTTAGTTAGTGATTTGATGATTAGTAACCGAAGAAAATTCGGAAAAACGCCTTTTCGACTTCTACCTCAAAGTGTGCCGTGCCAATGTTGGACTCTCGGCAACCATTTATCGGATTGGAGGAGAGGTGAGCAGCTTTTACAAGCTCTTGTGCTTTGTTGATTTCAGGCTGCTGTGAACCGTAGGGCTGTGTCATATCTTTGATTTTTTGTTCCATTTTTCGTCCTTGTTATCGAGTTTGATTTAGCTTTTACATTGCAAGAAGAGGGTGGACGAAAGCACCATAAGGCAAATTTTTGGAGGAAAATACTCTGCCGCAGGGAGGAAGATTTTCAACCAAAGCAGAGCCTAATTTGCGGGGTGCGTGTCTGCCCTAACTTCGCGATGTGAATAGCGTTCAAATCAAATCCCGGTAGCAAGGACATGGAGCAAAAAACTTTGGTATGATAGGCCCGGAGGGTCATAGTTGCCGTTGCGGAGCAGAAATCAATAAAGTGCAAGAGTAACAAGTCAGGGATTGAAACCTTTTGGCCGAGACCTTAGGCTCGGTGCGCAGCATGAAAGCCCGACCCGCAGGGGGACTCAAAAAAATAAAAGGTCGCCCCCGGAATAACCGAGGACGACCTGTGGAGAGAAATGGAGAGAGAGGAGAATGAGTTAGCCGTCAATAGCCAAGAGATAAGCCGCGAGCCACGGGAGCCAACAGATAGCGATGCCGCCGGACATGGTCCAGAGCCAGTCCCATAGGCAGAAATGATTGCCGGTCATACGGGAGTCGTGGATTTCTTTGATGAACCCAACGACAGCCACAGCCGCAAGCGCGACAGTCAACGTCCACCAGGGCATATGCGGTGGAATGTGGGCGAAGATAACGCCGACGATGAGAGCGATGACGAGTCCCATGATGAAATGAAGGAGTTTGTCGAGACCGCGTTTGTCTTTGCAGAGTGTCATTTGCGATATTTGATGAAGTAGATTAGCGAAATAATGATTATTGCTGATAGAATCGAGAAGAAAACAACCCAGTCAGCGGGATTGAGTATGTCATTATCGGTCCGAGTGTTTTCAGCGACAGAGGTAGAGGATTGAGCCGAAAGATTTATAGTCTTTTGCTCGTCGACCGAGGCCTGTTCATGGGTGGCCTGTTGGGTGGTCTCCTTTGCCTTAGCGTTCTCGATTTTGATAGACTTGGGAGCGGCCCGAGAGTCCGGATGAACAGAGTCGGGAGGGAAGAACTCGATCGTAATGCCCGACAGATCCAGCTCGCGCGAGGAGGAGATGAGAGAGAGGATTTCATCAGTAGAGTACGTGACTACGGCTTCGTCGATGACAACTGCGGTTGTGTCGGCGTAGTCGGTAACAGATTGGCGGGAAGAACGGCACGAGAACAGAGCCGACAGGAAAAGGAGAATGACTATAAGTCGCATATTTTGAAAGAAGGACAGGCTTTGTTGGCAAATTCGTAGTGACAGTGAACTGTGGCACCGGAATATTTCTTCTGCAGAGAGGCAACAAGCTCGCGCAAGGCCTTTTTCTGTGCAGGGGTGCGGGTGTCCTTAGGGCGGTGGCTGCCGTCAGCTTCTTCGCCACCGACATAGCACACACCGATTGAACAGGTGTTCTGACCCGTGCAGTGTGCGCCGACAACAGATTCAGGACGGCCAACATGGATTGAACCGTCGCGGTAGATGACGTAGTGATAGCCTATGTCAGAGAACCCACGGGCGAGGTGGCACTGCCGGATTTGTTCGACAGAGAAATCGCGGCCTTCGGGCGTGGCGGTACAGTGGAGTATGATTTTTGAGATTGAGCGGCGATATTGCTTTAAATCAAGAGCCGCCCATGTCTTAGGGCCGACGATGCCATCAGCATCAAGGGATTTTTGGGCCTGGAAGAACTTGACAGCTTCTTCGGTAACAGGACCGAAAATGCCGTCCACATGGAGGGCGAGAGCCTGTTGCAAGGCGCGGACGTCCCGGCCGCGACTGCCTAAACGGAGAGTTTGCATTATACGGGGAGATTGAGCCGACGCATACGAGCTTCGAGTATAGTGTCGAGGCAAGCCTGATGTTCGAGCTGCATGAGGATTAGAGACTGGTCTTCGGGGTCGAGCCGGTTAAATCGGCTCTGATCCTCGCAGAAAGCACGGAGATTTTTGACGTGCTGCGCGTTATTGCGATGTTGCTTGGCGAGGCGGATTTCAAACGGTTTCATTGCGAATGTAGATTTTAAGATGAGCGATTAGACTTTCAGTCAGAAGCTTCGTCAGAAATTTTTTTAATGTTGATATTCATAAGAGAGCCGGCAATGGCGATAATCTTTGCAAAAAGAATAAGAGTGACGTTGCTGAGCTCTCCAACCGGCGGGCTGAAGAAATCATATAGGATAAGGAACATTGCCACAATAATTAGGATAATGCCGAGAATGTGGCGATGAGTTTGAATAGTTGACTTTTTCATTGCGGAGAGGATTGATTGTGTTGCAAAGGTACGGACGCACGAATGTACGGTAAAAGACAAGAAAGACTACATGACGCCTGACACGTCGGCGGCAAAAGAGCCGAAGTAGGGGAAATTCTCACAGCCGATGTATAGGGTGTCAAAAGCGTCCGTTCCATCAGTGCGTAATTCGAGGCGGTCATCTTCCGTCTCGGCGAGCTTTTCACCCGACTTGTCTTTATGGAAACCGTTACGGCCGCGAGTTACGCCGGCCGATTGAATAGCGAGAATAAGGTCATCGTTATTCTGACGGTTGAAATATGGAGTGAGACGATTAAGTCCGGCGAAACCGTGGTTTATAAGATGATATTTTTCTTCATGCCGCATAGGGTTACCGAGCGGCGTAGCGACAACGTGCCAGCCATGTTTGCGGAACTCGTCGATGATAGTGTGACGGAAGTCGACAGAGTTGACCGCATAGTTAGAGCCGAGAGCGGTAGTGTCATAGTAAAACACGACCGTTTTCTGCTTGTGGTGAGCGTAATATTGGCAGAACTCGGCGACGAGAGCGGGGATTTTACGCTCATACTTCACATAGAACGATTTGAGGACATTGAGGCGGCCAAGACGCTCGTCAGGCTGACCGGCTACAATCCAGTTAATATTGGCATTGTAGTCCATACCGATACAAATAGGGCGGTATCTGTCGAGGTCGCGGTCAGCGCGGCAGTCAAGGGCTTCGGGTTGGAAGTCGAAGCCGATATGGTCAAGGTACTCAAAATCGCTATCGTTATACTTGTGGCCCTCTTTCATCGAGGAATAAAAACCGTCACGAGCAATACCGATTTTCTGACACATGATAGAAGTCTGAAACGTGAGCGGTGTGAGGTCACGTTTCATATCTCGTAGGTATTGCTCGCCCAGTAGCTGCACGTTTTCGACCGAAGAATATTCCCGGTAGTAAGTGGCTATTGAACGGAGTTTATTGATGTTAGCATCAAGGCGACGGAGATGCCCACGGAGATAAGCGGGCGGCTCTATACCTTTTTTCCGAAGCTCGAGTATTTTCTGCTTCTGACGCCATTGTTCATACACGCCGGCCTCGATAGCGTGTATAATTTCCGGGTTCATCTTCTTCTCATATTCAAGGAACCACGAGCCTTTTTTGCTCTGTGGCATATCCGAGAGAATGAGGACGGCATGATTGAATGAGTGCCGGGAGAAATGGGTCTTGATACCACCATTGGCGGGGAATGTTTCCTCATGGAGCCGGACAGGGTCAATGAATTTGGCCTCGTCGACAAGGAGCCACGACAGAGTGAGCGAGTTGGCGGCTCCCGTTCGGTCCTGAGATAGAATGACTGCCACCGATCCATTATAGAATGAGATTACCTGCTCCCAATCATGGGGCTCGGTAATAGGTTTGGCGAAAGATTTAGGCGGTCGACGTCCTACGACGTAATGAACGCCTTTTTTGTAGCCCCAACGCTCCCAAGCTGCGAACAAACCGGGTAGCGTGTTTGTGAGTCCATGCTTGAAGGTAGGCACGACGATACCGCCAGTGGAGCCGGGCATTCGTTGCATCATTTTCAGTGTGTATGGCGCGGCAATGGAGTCAGTTTTGCCTGTACGACGCCCGGCCACAATAACTGTGGTGCGGGCACCGATGAGCTGTGCCAACATCTGTGGGCGGTTGAAGTATGTTGGTTTAGCCTTGGGGTTGATCAGTTCCATCGGAGAGAGGTGCGAAAAGTTGTTGTTCTTCGAGGTCAGGCTCTTCAAATTCCACATCGACGATGTCACGGAAATCGCGTGAAAGCTCCTTCGTAAGTCTGGCGATGTAGTTGTATGCGTCCGGGATAGGTTCGAGACCGAGGACGCGGACATCGAGAGTGGCGCAGAACGGCTGAATGACAATCTCGTCGTAAGGCATTGTCATTTCGTCCTCCATGTCAACTCGGTTATACTTTGCATAAGAAGCCGCGACACGCTCCATAGTTTTTGTATCCTTGCGAGCCTTAGCCATTGCGTATGTTTCAAGGAACATCTCATTTGCTCGAGACCTGTGGAAATCGCGAGATTTCTGCGAGAGCAGAGGCACGAGCTGATGAATTATATTTATATCAGAATAGGCCGTCGACTGCGAGACATCATATCTCGACATGATGGTGTCGCGTAACTGACGGTCCTTCATGGAGGGATTCGCCAGCCAATAGTTATACATCTCGCGAAGGCGCAGAACGCGCTCAGCGAGGGCGAGCGGGTATTTTTCGCGCAGCTCGTCTTCGGCAGAAAAGAGGTCGACCTTGCAAGCTTCAAGCGGAGAGAGGAGATTTGGCATAGAGGAAAGAGGTTATAGTTCTACTCGTCATCTTCCATATCGAGCAGGGCGCGCTCTGACATTTCCAGAGCTGCGGGTGAGCCGACACGGGCGAGCATTGCCATCTGCTTGCGGATTTCAATTTTCTGCGAGAGTTTGCCTCGCAGATAAGCCTTTCGGGCCGGTGAGTCGGCCATCGCAATGTCGCTTTTGAATTCTTCTTCGGGGAGGTCAAGAGTAATGGCGATTTCGGTAGGCGTGATGTAGAGAGCAGCCAACTGTTCAATGGTGGTCAACTGTTCTGCTGAATATATCATGGAATGGCACGGATTGACGGGTTATTACATAATCGAGCTGTTGGTGGAGGCTGTCAAAGACTGAGGCGTCCGTGGTAATGAAACCAGACTCATAGCGATTGCCGCGAGTCAGGTTCTGCGACATGACCACAGCCACCTTCCACTCCTCATTTGACACGAGCAAGATTTTCGAGTGATTGTCTGAGAGGTAGCAGTTCTCGACAGTCTGCGCTATGAACGGCCACAGTTTGAGGGTCTTGTTAGTAGCCTTAAAGTCAAGGACAATATCAAGAGTTCGCACAAGGCCCTCCTTCTCGATGAAGAATATCCGTCGGAGAAATTCTTCGGAAATCGAGAAGGAGGTCATCTGCACGTCGGCGGGGCCGGTCTGCGAGAGCGTCCATTTGAGAATGTCGGCCACTTGGAGGGCATTGCTCAAATAAGCCTGATAACCGTTGTCGGCGAGCGGCGACAGAATATCGGTTATAGAGGTGGAGCGGTTCATCAGAGCAGTCCGGCAGCGGTCATTTTTTCACGGATAGCCACGGTTGGCGAGGCAATACGGGCATACGTATCGCGTATGCGCTCAGCCAGCGCGTCATCGGGATTGGCGGCATACTTTCCGAGGAGCAGATGAATGACGCGTGCAGCATTGCGCGAGTCAGAGCGTGAGTCCGTGACGAGTTGCACAGATGCCGCGGGTGTACCCTTGACATAATGATCGTAGCGATTCCAGTTCTCGCGGTACAACGTATCGAGGGCAACGATTTCCTTAGCCCAGGGGAATCTGTCCGAGTCCGGGCATGTAGAGGTTTCAGGGGTAATCATGCGGAGCCGGACGTGACATTCACGCATTTTGCGGAGAATATCGGCGTTATCGATGTAGAGCTGTTTGATTTCATCGGGCAGTTGGTCATGGTCGGCTCTCTTGCCGCGCTGCAGGTCAGTACGCTTTGAGGCTCCCTCAGGATTGTCAAGGCCGCGCGCCAGAACAATGGCGTTGACATCAGACATCATCGAGCGGACTTGCTCGTGAGTGATGTCGACGAGTCGAGCCTTGTAGATTTTATTGAGATGATATTCGATAGTGCCGGCATGACGAGCAATGTTGCGCGTAATGTTGGCATAGAGAATTTTATTCCTGGTCACACGGAGCAGGAGGTCAGCACCTTCGTTAAGATTGCGCTGCGACGGCTCTGTTTCAAGCCATTCCTTTATTTTGGGAGTGAGTTCAAGGTCAATCATAATTTATTGTTGATACCGGCAATAAACAAGGTGTTTTTGCCATGTTTCAGTAAAAGTTCGTGCATACCGCGCAGAGTAGATCCGGTGGTAACAAAGTCATCAAAGACGATAATATTAGGCTCAGCCGGAAGCACGTTTAGAGTGAATACCGCATTGATTCGCTGACGAGAATGGCAAAAAGCGACGTCTTCATAAAAAGGGATTTGCAATTTTTCGCTTATCTGCTCGCAAATAAGCGAAGCAAAATTACGCTCTTTATGTCTTCGCTTCGGCGAGGTGCAGATGCACCAGTGGCCAGATGAAAGGGCAGGGCCGAGGTACTTAAAGAGAAAATCCGACACGGCTTCCGCAAAATGCGTTATTTCAGCCGGGTCGGATTTAATCTCAGTAAGAGTTCTGCCCATTATAGACTTTTGCCAAAGCGACAAGAACCATAGGCCGGCTCTGGGCGTGATTCTCGGACGAAAGTCGAAATTACATCTTGCCTCGGTGGATTTATCCCAAGCCTTGCGCTCCCGGACAGCGAAAATGTCTTTTCCAAGCAAAGCGGCAGAGCCGATGACACGACCATAAATGGAAAGATCACCGAGAGCCGGAGAGCCATTGGCCACCTCAAAATCCGCCAGGATTGAGGAGACGTCAGCCAGCAGACTCCCGGTGTTCTTGTCAGAGTGTTCAGGGGGCTTCATTGATGATTCCGTCCTCGGTGTCGATAGGTCCGGTGTAGAAGGGCGTCTCGACGGGGTCATCAGCCTCGACAAGAATTGTAGTACCGGCGGAACCGGTGGCACCCTGGCCGTTGTCGCGCGATGGAGAGACGAGAGCTCCGTCATATTTCTCGCAACCGATAACGCGATACTTGCCTCTCATGTCCTCGACGAGAACGACGATACGGGTGTTGATGAGAGAGGTAGCGGCGGTAGCGGCATCCTCGTCGATTTTCGGGTGGATGAAGGAGCCTGTCACCTTGAAGGTGCGCGAAGGCTCCTCACCTTGAGGCTCGGACTTGAAGTCGGCTTTGCCGGGGAGGTGATCGAGGGGATGCCACTTCTCGCCCTCGGCGAGCTTGAATGCTCCGTCGTATACAGACGAGATGGGGCGGTCATACTCATCAACGGGAATCGTGGGCCAGCCGGCGATAGCACTGATGGAGGTGAACCACGCACGACGTTTAATGCCCGGAGTAACGGGCGTACCCTGGCAATATTTCATATCGCGCAGAGTGCTGAAACATTTGTTGGTAGCTTCTGGCATGATTTAACGTATTAGAGGTTAGGCCGCGGAGAGGTCGACGATACGCAGACGGCGGGGGTCGATGGTGCGGAACTGGAAGCCAAGCCACATGTCGGAGGCCATAGAGAGGTCGTAGTGGCCGATGCGCATGATGTCGACCGAAGTCTGGTCAGCATCGTTATAGGTGCCGTAGAGGAGGTTTGAAGGCTGAGTGACGATGGCGCGGTCAGTGCCGTCGAGCTCAGGAACCGGGATAAGCGTGAGCTTATGGCCAGATCCTTCAACGTAGGGCTGATCATACTGCTTGTTGTATACGAGGCCGGAGTGCGTGAGCAGATAGGACTCGTTGTACGCGTCGGCGAAAGAGGTGGGACAGAGCATGACGTTTTTCTCGCGGCGCAGGAACTGATTCGATGAGAACACGATGTCTTTGGCGATGTCGCAAGCGTTGGCGTTGGTGACAGCCTCGCCAACCTTGTAGAGATTGCCCTTAGCGACCGAGATGTTGCCGTCAGCGATTTCTTGATCGGCGATAGTGAGAAGGCCATCGCAGAGGTCGAGGGTGGTGTCGCCGTCGGCCTTACGCTTGCCGGTGAAAGCACACTGGGCGATGTGCTGACCGCGGGCCTTTACAAGCTGCGCGAGAACGAGGAACGTGGTACCGGCCTTCTTGATAGCCTCGGTGATGACGGGGTCGTTGTAGCCGAGGGGGATATCTAGGTAGTCGACTGGAGCGAAAGTCTCGATGACGTTGCCGTGGAAGGTCTCGATTTCACGGTAGTCAATGTCAACGGAAGCCTTGGAGATGCGGTCGCGCTTGAAGGGAGCGAACTGTGATTTACCAGATATTTCGCCGAAGCGACGTTTGCCACGGAGCTTCTTGACGGGCACGAAATATTTCAGCACGTCAGCGGCGGCACGGATAGGGAGCTGTCGGAGGACAGGATCCCACTGGATACATGTGTCCTTATACTGCTGAAGGACTTCGTCAGTGATGACGATTTTAGCGGAATTGTCTGCCATTGTGGAGAGAGATTGAGGTTAGAGGATTAGTAGAGGCCGTCGCAGAGGGCGTCACAGACCTTGTCGATGTCGAGACCGTTGAGAGGGTTTGTGTCCTTCGAGGTCTCAGTTACGTCGGCAGTGTCAGAAGCCGGTTCTTTGACGAGGTCAGCGATTTTGGCGTTGAGCTCGTTGATTTTGTTGTCCTTTTCTGTGATTTTGGAATTGAGGTCATTGACAGTAGCGTCATGAGCGGCGACAACGGCCTCAAGTTTGTCGGCCTGATCCTCGGTAAGAGTGAGCTTACCATCGGCAACAGTGACAGTGTCGCCCAGAATGGCGGCAACAGCGGTGAGAGTTTTTGACATTTGAGGAGTTAACTGTGCTGCTTCCGGCACTTTGGCCTCGGCAGCGGTTTTGGAATGAGTTGATGTGAAGAACTGCGCGAGACGTTCAAGGAATGAGCCTTTTTTGACATCGACCGGGGGCATAGGTATTCCCTCTTTTGCGAGTGCGTCAGCCACAACATCGGTAATTTCCGGAGCTGAATCTTCAGGATCATCGGTGATTTCATCGACGAAGCCCCATTCGAGAGCTTGCTTTGCGGTAAGCCATGCGCCATCTTTCATGAGGGCCAAGAGGTCCTCTTTGGGTTTCTTGCAGCGCGAGGCATACATGCCGGCGATACAGCCGTCGATGGTCTCGTTGTCCTTTTTGAGTTTTTCGAGGTCAGCTATATGAGCGGCGAGCTCGTCGGCGTTCATATAATCCCACTCAAAAACCACACTCATGCACTTATGCACCAGGAACAGGGCATTTGCGTCGATAGAAACGTGCTTAGCCCCCATCGAGGCGATGGTGGCTGCCGAGGCATTCATGCCTACATAGTGGCAATGCACGTTACCATGGAGCTTAAAGAGAGAGGAAATAGAGAGGGCGGTATCGACACGCCCCCCGGTTGAGTCAATCAAGACGCAAACCTCTTTGTCCTTGTGCTTGTCAAGAACAGCATTAACCATGTCGGCGGAGAAATTCCAGTCGCCGACATAGCCTTTGAGGTAGAGATTGTAATTTTTAGGCATAGCGAATGATTGTCTATGCCGCAAAATTACGGGGTGACGAGATAGGGATAAAAGACTATAAAATCATCATAAGACGCATGGAAGCACCGATTTTTGAGCAAGATGAGTGATTTTATAAGTGCGGACGGCGGCACTGCCACCCGGCTCGCCGGTAGAGTCCGAATAGTTGATGATTGGGTAGTTGCCCTCACGGGTTCCTACGAGATACTGACGCCCACCGGCACCCGTAACCACGAAGGCAAGATTTTCGCCTTCGGGCAGTGGGTGGACGGTAGAGAACTCCAACGTGGATTTTTCCTGACGTGTGCCATTGAGCTTTGACCCCTCCCAGCGGAGAGTAGGCCGACCTACAAATTCGATGGTTTCCGAGGGGGCGGCAATGGCGACAATGCAGCCGCAGATAGAGTGCAACATCAGTCCGGAGTCAAGTACATTGCAACGGACAATTTGAATTTTTCTGATACCGGGGAGAGAATAGCAGCTCATGGCAGCGGGTGTTTTGTACGGTTTGGTTGATTTGGTTGAATTGTGCGGTTTGGTAATTTTAGCCTCTGAAGTCAACGACATTTAACGTTCGTTAACTTGCTTGCGCTTGATTTTTCTTGCGTATACGGGAATACATCTGTCTGATGGTTTCCCAGTTTTTCTCTGTTCGTTCAATTCCGTGACGATCCATAAACTCGTATATTATGTCGGTTATCTGCACATCATGACTGAAAAGCTCATGCAGTTCATTTGAGAGCGTGGCTTGAAACAGTTTTTTGCAGGTTGAAATCAATGCAGTCTGGCCAGTTGGAGAGAGAAAGTTGAATGTTGCCGGATTCAGGCCTTTGAAAGTCGGCACCTCGACAGCCAGGAGCCCGGCGTGGTCAGCAGGTCGATAGTCACGCGGAGCTTTACGCAGCATGGACGACAGTACGGCACGAGGTGCGGAACCTCGAGGAAAAACAACTCTCTCCGATTCGGGATCCCAAAAGTCGTGACGTAACCACTGGCGAAGATATTCAGGCGGATTGATGTAGACGGAGAATTGTGACATGTGATAATTACAGGGTTTAGATTAAAGATTCTATAATGCAAAGTTATCAAAATTTCTGCAATCGTTTAAGTTTGCATTCTTAAATAGTGTAACGAATTATGTGACACTTTGAGTGGTTAGGTGTATTTTTACCGTGCATTCGTGCGCTTGATGCTAAATGTATATAAATAAATAATTTAAGAGCGCACACAATTCGTGCAGAAAGAGCGGCCAGAGAGTGCTTCCAACATCGGGATTTGTGCAACAGTGCAATCGTGCGCAAAAGTGCAAAATTCGTGCGCTATCTAAACCGCTGATTTGCAAACGCAAACGCCCTCTTTGTACGAATGTACTCTTTTTCTCTCTTACAATAGGCGGGAGAAAAAAATATTATTAAGGATTGTTTCACGTGGAACACAAATAATTATTATTCAACACATTACGTCCAATTTGCATACATGCAAGCTTGGCGATGGGCGCGCACCTCCCCCTGCCCCTCCGCTCGTAAGATTGGCCACCGTGCGCTTGTGCCGGAGTTGCACGACCGCACCAAGCCACCGAAAATCCATCATCGGGGGTGCGGGGGTGGCAGCGCGTAAACGATTGCAGATGTTACCAACTCGATTGCAGAATATTTGTTTAAATATTCAAGAATGAGTATCTTTGCATTATAATTCCCGCATACGCTCTTGTATGATATGCAGAGATGCATGCTTCTTGAGTAATTCTCCATATAGATATGAAGGTTTTCAATCCAAATACCATTTCCGAATAGATATAGATAGTTTATTCGCAAAGAACAAATGAGAGCCGCGCACCGTCGAGAGACGATGCGCGGCTTGCTTTATAAGGGAAAAGAAAAATGTTTATTCGCTCCGACGTTCTAGTAACCAGCCGACTTTGCCGTCATGAATGATAGTGCGGTAGCCGAGGAACATCATCGCCTCAGCGACGTCATTAAGCTCCATGTCAACCATGTCAGCGAGATCGAGGATTATTTCTTGAGAAGTCATAATCCGGAAGCGTCGATCATGGGGGTTAAAGCCGCGAGTCGGGTGATACTGGGTGTTGATGAAGCCCTCGATAACGCCGAGGAACTTAGGAACTGCGGGAGCCTGTTCCCGGCTCTGTTCGATGTTGTTTTCTTCTGTCTTCATAGGAAAGGGTTCTTGATGTTGTTTCTGGAGATATAGTCGTTGATAGCGTTTCGGAGTAGGTACAAATCGCCCGGATCATCGAGGAAGATAAATCCGTTGGAGAAGTCGACGACTCTCGCCTCGACAATGATAGTGGCGAGGTTCTCCCCTGTCTCGTCGTCAGTGATGATGTTAGAGCTGACAACAACCTCCGGCACGGGAGTAAGGCGGCTCATAGCTCACCTCCTCTCGCCAGGGCTATGGCTTCCGGTATAGAGGCCGTGCGAGCTACACGGTGGTAGAAGATTCGGAAATATGGCTGCTTGTCAAAATCCACAGCGTCCGAAACCGAGTATGCTGTGATTTGGCCGTAATTTTCGGAACGGTCGATAACATGGTCAACGAAAGTGGCACGGCCACGAGTTATCTTGCTGTCAATGATACGTGCCTGTTCCTGCATAGCCATTGCGATTTGAAACGGAGCGTTTTCGCCCTGAACAAGCACACCCTCAAAACGCTTTGCCATGTTCTGAAATATCTGTCCTTTGGTGGACTTTCCCGATGTAGTGAACAGTTGAACGGTGTCGAAGAAGAACATCATTTCTCACCTCCTTCCTTGATAGGGTTGACGATTGCATTGAACACGGTGGTAACGCACACCGGGCATACTTTTCCACGTTCTGCGAGGTAGTCTGATAGTTCGGCGGTAGAGAGGCCGGATTTACGGACTCTATTAGCGCAATACTCTACGTTGCCACCTGTCATTTCCCAGTCCTCAACGACGCAACGGGCAACAACATTTAGAAGATCTTCCTTAAATCCGTGCATTATTCCTCACCTCCTTTCTTCAAATGGTAAGCATGGCCGTCGGCCGACAGCTCGTAAGGGCCGTGGCCGTTGTGGTCATAACGCTCACCTCCCGGGAGCGTTTTACCGAGGTAATCCCAACGGCGGTAATAGCGATTGTAGACATAGAGCATAACCTGCTCGCCGCGCTCGTTGGCAAGTTGATGATGGCGACGGCGAATGTAGTGCATATCAGCCTTACCGGCCTCAAGCTCGATGCGAGAGACATGAGCCGGATAAAGGAACGACTCAAAGCGGTAGTTGTATGTGTCGGCCATTACTGCTCACCTCCTTCCTCCGGCATAGGCATACGGGCGGCGCGGAAAGCCCAGACAATGCCCCACGGCATTGCATAGAGACAGTCGAGGCCGACAGCTTTCTGCGCCTCGAGGGTGCCAGGGATGGAGATGTTATGCCACCACATCGCGCAAAGGCAGATGACGGTAACAACGGAAGATACGTTGGCAGAGAACAACGCCCGGGCGATGTTTCGAGGCGTACAGTTGCACCGCAGCCACTTACAAGCGACCGAGAGGGCGCGGGAGAGGCGGACACTGGCTGGAGTTGAATACATGGCTCCGATAGCGGGGCCAGTGAGAATCACGAGGGGCGAGGTCGAAGGTTTACCCGGAACCTTGAATAGAATTGATTGTTGCATACTATCGTGAATGTAGCGTTAAACAAAAACGGCTGACACCGTTGCTACATTCACGATAGTTCACTCCTAAGAGCACTTCAATGAAATCGGTGTCAGCCGCGTATGGCTGGTATGTTCGGGCATAAAAAAAGCCCGCAGAAGTATGTCGAGCATTAACCGCGCTCGGCGAGGTGAACTAATCACCGTGAATGTAGCACTGCAAATTTACGACAATAAACTCACACTGCCAAATTTTCATGGAGTAAATTAAGAAAGAATTGAAATCAGCTCCGGCTCGTAAATAATGCGGATATCGCAGCCATCAGCCTTGAGCTCCTCAATTTTTTTAAGCTTTGAAGGGCCAGCACCACTACCAATAACAACGATATTAGTTTTCTTCGATATGGAGGTATTTATGTCGGCTCCAAGAACTTGAAGCATTTTGCCCAGGTCATCACGGTTAGGATATGCTGTGAATATCCCAGTAATAACAGTACGAGCGTGGAAGAATGGAGTGTTCCTGTTTTCGACCAAAGAATCATCAATCGCGTCGAGTGTTTTTCGTTCATATCTTTTTGAACCTTTATGTGCAATTGCTGCAGAAATACCGCCTTTAAACGTGCTTGTTTGGATAGAGCCATTTTCGGCGAGGAGAACTTTAGCACAAGCCAAAGCGTCGTCGAGGGCGTCATGATGGCAGCCCATATCGATGTTATACTTGGCACATGCCGCTTCAAGTGAAAGTCCAGTCATTTCGTATGTACAAAAGAAACGGAATTTCGATGGATCGGACACACAACAATAAAGATCCATTTGCTCGGTCCAAACAGAACGGTCGAATTCTGCATTGTGGCTTACCAGGACATCATTACCGATAATTTTTTTTATTGTCGGCCATAATGCCTGAAAAGAAGGTGCTACAGTGACCATTTCCTTAGTGATACCATTTACCGCGGAGTTATCCTTGTCTCTGTGGTCAGGTATTGGATTAATCAAAGAGTAGAACTTCTGAACTATGTGCCCAGCCACGACTTTAACGAGACCTATGGCACATGCGCTCGAGCGTTCCGCTGTGAACGTCTCGAAGTCTATTGCTGTAAAAGAGTTTAGTTTCGACATGGCTTAAAATAGAATTAGAACAAATGAAGGAATCATAATAGAATAGGATTGATATATATGTTGCAAATATACAACAAAAATGAGTCAAAACAAAAACACCCCCGCCTTGATGGGCGAGGGTGTGGCCACTCTTGAAATGAAATGGAGTGCTAAATCAAACAAGACGAAGAGCGGCCAGTTCTGAGCCGAGGCGGTGAATACCTGCCTCAATCTTTTCGAGCTGCTTGTCGGAGATTTGTGCGGCACCTGAGCGATATTGACGCATTAGGCTGTCGTTAATGCCGAGATAGCGAGCGAGGGCACTGACATTGAACATCGAGTAATATTCAAAGAGCGATGTGATGTCAAAGCGGAATTCTATTTCTTCGTTAAGAAATTCGGGGATATCATCTCCGATTTCATTGTATGACTGAAGGACTTCATCAAGAGAGTTGAAAAAATCCTCTTTGGCTTCCTTTACGGAATCACCGGTACCGATGAGCTGTACCTTATCGCCGGTGGTGTTGTAGGCTATATATGAGCCATCAGATTGTTTTTCTATGCTTACTTTCATATCGAGTGGGTGTTATGAGTTAATACTTTTTTGAAAAGAGAGGGAGGGTGCTTCCTCCCTCTCTTTGATTAGAAGCCGATTTGCTTTTTTAGAGCGTTCATCAGGCCTTTTCGGATTTCCTGCGATCCGTGTCTTTCGACTATCAGACGCTCGCCGTTGTCGTTGACGTAGATGTCGTGTTTCTTACCGTGGGCGTAAAATCGGTAGCCCTTTTCGGTTGCGATTTTAATAAGTTCTTTCCATTTCATTGTGTCAAATATCTCGTTTGATTTAGCATTACAAAGGTATAACGTTTTCGTTATATTACCAAATATTTTGGTAAAAAAATAACGAAAATGTTATGTTTTTTTTCATTGGCGCATGGTAACGACTTCTTCAAGTGCTTTCAGGATGAAAAAACACGAGGGGTGGATAATCGTTGAAGGTCGGGTTTGCCATAGCATAGATAGAAGCACCAATTTCGACAATAGCATCATAAGGTCCACTATGGGAATCAAGGATTACTGGACGAATTACCTTATTGGCGAGTAAAAGACGTGCGAGCTTCTCGCTTATATCCATTGCAGCACTTGTAGCCAGTCGGATTCTATCTTCCGGCTTCACGGCTTTTGGAATTTTTAATCTGTAGGAGTAGCAATGCAGATGGCCGTCAACAAGCGGGAAAGGAGCAGGTAGATCCGGCGGTTCTAACGGGAAGGGGAGATCGTTGGCACAGGCTTTATATCCGCGACTGTGGCCGAAAACGTAGCCGAGGACAAGACCGCCCATGCAGCCTGCGGCAAAGAGGATAATTTCAATCATTTTGGAGTAGTTTTAATTTAGTAGATGGGAGTATTTACTGAATAACTGAAGGAAAATTTCCCGCCTAAGGCGGAGAGAAGCGAGACGAAGTTGTACCATTTCAGCACAAACTGAGACAGGCACTTCACGACAACTGTTGCGCTTCCATTCGCTGACAAAGTGATTAAACTTTTTCATAATTAAGTGGAGGATTACCAAATATTTTGGCGGAAAATAACGAAAATGTTATATTCTTTTAGAATAGCTTCGGCTGCGGGTTGAGACGCTCTGCCCGGAGCTTGCCGAGGGCTTCCTCGGCCTTGCGTCGGCGGCAACTGCGGTGCTCAGCACCGCAGTTGATGACAGAATTTCATCTGAATTGATCTTGTCGCGCTGCGATTCCACGTCAATGCCGATGGCTTCACAGATAGGTTTGATGGGTACGAAGATTTCCCCGTCGCTGTCGACAGTGACGATATCGACTCTGTTGATTTTAGAAATTACGTTTTGCATTTTAGAATATGTTTCAATTTAGTAAATAGTAGTATTTTCGGAATGTCTGACGAAGGATTTCTCGCCTTAAACGTAGAAATTCGAGCCGGAGACGAACGTTCTCTGCACAAAACGAGTCAGGCACTTCACGACAGGAGTTGCGCTCCCATTCGCTGACAAGGTGATTAAACTTTTTCATAATTAAGTGGAGGGATAGGTAGCCAGTGTGTAACTTTTAACCCTAATTGACGATGTTTGCGTTCCTCAATCTCAAAGCCATAGTCCTCAAAATAATAGAAAACCGCATAATCGGTGCGGAATCTTCCAGACTTTGCGCTTCTATAATATTCGCGTATAATAACGGCCTGACCATTTTCAGGAAGGCGTTCAGATGGTTTATACCACTTCATCAGAGTTGGATTAGTCAGTGTCTACGATTGAATTTGGGTGAGTATTTCTTACAGGAGAATTGTTTAGGGGAGATAGAACGCTTTGAGAGCTGACATCGTGGCGGGTGGGTCTGATAGTGACAACAACAGTCGCAAGCAGGCTGAACCTGGCCGCAAAGGTCTCTCGAAAGTTTGGCTAAATTGGCGTTTAAGGATAGGACTGGCGAGGTAGTCATAGGAGGCGGAGCGAGCCGAGCCATTTCTAACGTGCGAGCGGCTTTTGCAGCCACCTCGCGGAGCTCATCGAAAGCCGCGGCTACGGCCTTCAGCCCTGGCGGCATCGAAGCGCGTGCCAAGGCTGAGGCGTATGCGGCCATTTGTGATTTGGAGTAGTTTCGGGTCATGGAATTATGAGCCAGTCTTCTGAAAGCATATCAGTTTGAGAAGCGAGCCAGCCAGAGAGGATTTCATTTTGTGCGGTGAGCATGCAGATGGTTCCAAGAGCTTCAATCTCGCCACCGTTCAACTCCGCGAGATATTTGAGCCGTGGGTCTTTACACCATTCGGCTTTGACTTTGGTTGCAGGTTTGAGCCATAAGAACATGCCGCGACCGTTCCAGCCTTTACGGGCTACTTTGTGACCTTTTTTCAAGGCTTCGATTGCTTGTCCGAAATTCATGATAATTTATTAACTTTTGATGTGAGTGTGATGAAGATTGTGCAGAAGGCCACAGTGCCGACTGCAAGGAGTGCGAGCAGCGGAGTGCCGAAGATTGGCACGAGTAGCCACCACCATGACCAGGAGATAACGCCGAAACATTTGAGCCCGATGAAGGCGACGGTCGAGAGGAGCCATGCCACGAGGAACACGGCGACGATGATTGGTGTTTTACTTGTTCTCATTGGGAGTGTCATTTTGATGTTTTTTGACGATGACCGCAAGTGCATAAGCACAAACGGACAGAGCCAATACACTGTAATCTTTGTTGTTTCGACATTGTTCTGTGATGTCGAGTTCAGGGGTTTCACGGACAGCAGCCATGACGGCCTCCGCCTGTTCCTCGGTGGCAGGATACATGGCCAGCACTTTCAATACCTGAAAGTCTGAGATGTCGATTGTTACTTTCATTTTGTGGATTAGTTATTCGTCGTTGTCTGAAAAAACTGATTCATATTCTTCTTCCAACATTTCTTTTAGTCTCGGATCAGAGTCGGCCAAATCTTTGAAAAGGTAGTTTATATCCTCATAACCACCGACAGGGTCACCGTTAGCCCGATTCACGCAATATATGTGATAGTGGGTCGCGATAGTTACACGTTCTCTGAAAGTCATGTTAGAGTTTTATTTTGTGGAGATAAGATAATTCGCCTTTATAGTGATACCCGCGACATTTAAGTTCGGTTATTATCTCTCTCAAAGATGAGATTAACTCGCGAGGTGTAAGGCCTGCGAATTTCGGGTTAGAAACTTGTATATCGGAGGGGGATTTAACTGAGTGGCCAGCCGAAATACGTTTGCCGTGACAGACTTTGCAAATTGAGAGGTGGCCGGATTTGGATCTTGGGTGTGAAGGGTATTCCGCCAAAGGCTTTGGTTGCCCACAAGATTTACAAGTTATAAGTTCGTCAGGATTCATAGTGGCAATGGGTTAAGGGTTAGAATGGTAAGTCATCTTCTGTACCGAAGTTCGGATTTATAATACGATTGAGGTCTGCTTCAAAGGCAGATCGAACATTAGACAGACGGAGCAAATCTGCGGTAGCTTTTCTTTCATGTTCGACCTCGGTGTCATCTAAGCCGAAGAGTGTATATAAATCAGATAAATTGGGGGCGGCGATTTTTTCAAATTCTTCGAGGGCATGATAGACCGTTTCTCCAAAATCATCGAAAGATTCAGTTATATTGTCATGGGCAACATATTCCCACCGATACGGGCATTTACCTATCCCACGAGGGATAAACCAGACTTTCGCATGGAAATCACGAAGGATAGCAATTATTTTGCGTTCCATATGCTCGTACGCCTTAAGCAGAGCCTCACGTCGACGTAATTCAACCCAATAAGGGGTCATTGAATGTTCGGAGATTAGCCGAGCGGCGTCAGTGATAGGCTCAACCGTCAACTCGATGTAATCGACGTCGATAATCTCACACCGATCAAGTGGGAGGCCAAGGCGTGGGATTCGGGCCTGGAAATAGTAATCAAGTCTACCCCCAGAGTAATGTAAATTTCCTAAGAATTCCTCAAATGATAGATCTAAATTCATTTCTTACGTTTAGTTGGTTTCTTCTTACGTTTATGGACTCGCGGAGAGTCGAGAGTCATTTAGATTTATTTTTTAGAGAGTAGATGTTATCGTTTTCGTGGTCGAACACCTGAAAGCCGATGATCGAGGCGTATTCATCGCCCGCGCTCATGGGCGACGTCGAGGCAGAGGTCAACACGGTCAAATTTGCCATTGAAGGTGTCAGCGAGAGAGCGGATCGTGGCGGCTGAGACACGTTCCGCGGAGGCAAGACGAATGAAATATCCGTCGGGGTGCTGCTCGATGACGGAGAACCCGGCAGGGATTGACACAGAGACTACGGCTGCATGAGGCTGAGCCGATGAACCAGAAAGCTCGTGAGACTGAGAGCAGCCTACAAGAGCGAGGGCAAGTAGAATGGAAAGTTTGTAAACCATATATGGGAAAATTAGAATAATTCAGCTTGAAGGAGCGACGCCTCTGCATTGTGGAGGCGGGCTCGTGTTTCTATGAGGAAATAATCGAGATAGAGGAACATGAAGCCGATTGCATATAATTTGGCTTCGCGTTGAGAGCGGAAGCGGCCGAGAGCGGCGGTAGGCTGCCTCACAGATGAACGACCGTTGGCCCAGTGGACGAGATAGCCATAGACCCAATAACCATCAGGTAGAGGCGACGAGAAGATTATGACGGTTTCGTCACGGCCCTCGGTGACGCACCATGTCGACTGAGCCTCGACCGGGTCAACGTCAGCAAGACAGTCGATTTTGAGATACTCGTAGGGATTTTTGGTGTTCATACATTTCTGAGGTTTTATTGAATTTTTCTCGGAACAACTTGGAAAGCCGGAGAGAGTCATTGGCGTTGTGCCTCGATTTGAGAATGGCACAACGGCCACGGTTTAACATCCACGAGATAGTCTCGTCGGTAGCTCCGTCACGAGCGAGCAGCAGAATAACGAGCTGCCGGGCTTCGACGGCAGGCCACACTCGCGTCCGGGAAAGGATTGTTGATTTTGCCACGCCTGTAATTTTACTGACTACGGAGATGGCGATTTCTTTGTTATCCATACATATGTACATTAGAAGGGTTTGAGTTCATTTTCTTTGGCTTGGGAAAAGACTTTGAAATATTCAGCACCTCCGGATTTATCGTCCGAGCCGATAAACGATTCGTCAGGGTGGAGCGGTTTCCAATCGGAGTAAAAAATCTTTTCAGCATTGGGGCGGTCGATATTGAAATCGTAGCCCTTGAATTTGCAATATGCCTGAATCTTGCCTTTGAAATTAGTACGAGTGACGCCATGCCCGGCAGGGCCACCGGCGTACTCGAAGAAGGAGGCAACGAGGTCAGCGCGTTTAATACGGTCATTGAGATGAGAGCCTGACGGGTCAAAATATTCTTCGGCCCACTGATAGAGGACTTCCGACATTTCCTGTCGGAGCGTGCGCAGCTCGATATTCTTCATTGGCGGAGGAACAGCACCGGCACCCTCACGCGACCAGCAGTTTTCAAATGAGCGGAAATAGAACATGACACACTCGGCCATCAGATTGTCAAAAAGATTCCATTGTTCTTCGTCCCAGTCATCGAAAAACATGTGGTGGAAATCATCGACGAGTGTGTGTTCCGGATTATACCAGGTTGAAAACTCCATGTAGATGATACGGCGTTTTGTGGCCGCCTCATTTGCCTTGTTGATTGCGTGGTTTGTAGTAATCAAAATCTTCGGGGAGTCCTCAAGCGGTATGCAATACCTGTCTTTGCCTTTGGGGTTGACATACATCGGGCCGGTGACCATCGCGAAAAGGTTTTCAAAGGCAAAGTTTGTCTTAACGTCATCGAGGAAGATATTGCGTGTTGCTTTGGTTACGCCGGACAGAAGGAACTCGTCATCGCGTTTCATCTGCTTGCCATCAATGAAGAACTGCGAAACAACATGGCCGATAGCGTTTCCGACAATCGACTTACCGGCACCGCCGTGGCTCTGGCCCACCTCAGACATGAGGTGATCCTGAATGACTACTGCCTTGCGCTCCGAGGCGTATTTATAATCACAGAGCAAGAAGCCGAGCGTTGTGATTTTATTGACGATGTGATGAATCCACTCAAAGGTTTCATCATCGGAGAGCTCCCGGGGCGTGTCATGGGAGTAGAAGTTGTTAGAAGTGTTGATGAGAAACGAAAGGAACTCACAATTTGCCGACTCCGGTGTGTATTCAATATAGAATTTGTCACCTATCTTTTGGATATCCTTAATGATAGGCACTCGACGGAAACGACGAGGAACAATCCGGCTTCGCCATACTTGGCTGATCGGCTTGTTGGGCGTGATGTCATTGGCTGTAATCTCGACCTGACCATTATTGTAGTAAGTCCGCTGAACGCCTGATGTGAAATTGTTGAAATCGTCGGATATGATTGCAAGATTTTCAAGCTGCTTGTCGGCCATGATAGTTGACAGGCGTTTCGCGAAGAACTGCAGCACGATGTCGGACTTACAGTTAGCATTGATGTAGTCGCGTATAAAGTCGCGCACCTCATATGGAGCGACGCGGTCAATAATGCCGTCATCAATACGAATAAAATCATAGCTGGTAGCCGCTTCTTCACTATTACGCAGACGGTGAAAGCCATTGGCCGCAAGGAAGCGGAAGGCCTCGACATCGTTAAACTCAACTTTGTCCTCACCTTTTGAGGTCTGAGTGATGGAATAAATATCCGAGGAAGAAGAATAACGGCTGACGGGTACGAGAGTACCGTTTTCGGCCTTATAACGGATATTGCCGATTTTGAAGGTGTCTATCCCGGTCAATCGGTCCTTATGGATTTTATAGAACGCCTGAATGTCGTTCAGCGACCAGAAGTCACGGATTTTCGTGTCAGATTCCTCGGTAATTTTGTGGATATTGAGCCACGTACCTCGACCGTCGTGAGAGTTCATCGTGCGCTCGATGTCCTCCATCAGCTCAGACTCTCTACCGAGCAGAGAACCACAAAGGAGGTCATCAACCCCTTTGTCGCCGTGTTCGTTCTCGTTTACATGGCCCCACCAGATATTTACTGACAGGCCGATGATGTTAAATGTCTTCATGTACTGGCGGTACTTGATGACCGCTTTCGAGAACGAGTTAGGGCGTTTGTCGGCTCTGTCGCCGACGATGATTTCTCGGTGGAGGTCGTTCCAGTCCGAGTCCATGACGAGAACGATATTCGATATCGAGCAAACTTTGGCGAGGTCTTGAATGTCTTGCAAAAGGCCTTCCTGCTGAGAGCCAAAGTTATTTATGCCCTGAATACCGATAGACAGCATGCCGTGTTTACATGCCTTCTCAGCTTTCTTTTCTCCCTCTTGGAGAAATAGGGTGTCGATATGGGTCCTGCTCTTATATAGGCGGCGAATTTTCTCAGGAATATAGACACGGCAAGAAGCTCCCGCGGGAGTCTGATATTTCATATCCTTGCCGCTCTTATCTCGATGTAGAGCGGGGTTAGACCAACGGACACGCACATATTGGCGAGGTTTAGACGAGCCTTTCTGTGTGAACATCATCGGTCGGCCGGTCAGATCATAGTAGTAAATCAGCATTTCATCGCCGGTCTCGTCCGGAATGAAAGCCTCGTTTACTTTACCCTTGCGGAAAGGGGAGCGGAACAGTTCCTGTCCACTCTCGATTATCGAGGCCATAACGTCAGCCTCGGAGAGACCTGACGCTTCGAGCTGCTGTCGAAGGAACGATGATTTATTCGACTTGACAGCGGCCTCGATAGACTGCTCGCGCTGTCGCTCTTGTGGTGTGATGACGATACCACCCTGTCGGGCGGTTTCTTCGAGAGCATGGAGGAAGTCTGTTTCTATGTTTATACCGGAATAATAAGCCACAGCGGCAATGGGGCCGGAGAACCCTTCGCCACAAGCCCAGCACTTGGCAGAATTGAACCCTTTTTTGCGGCTGACGTTAAATTTCATCATACCGCAGAAAGGGCACTCTACATCTTGGGAAACTTTGTGAATATTGCAGCCGGGTATAAACTGGCGAATGTCAAGAGCCTTGACGCGGTCGACCTCAAATTTACTGTATTTATGATTTTCGGTATTCATGAGAACAGATTGGTTTGAGAGGCATACCTAACAAATTCAGCCCTGGAGTGAATGTTGAGACGTTGATACGCATGACGTATGTGATTGTGGATTGTATGGGGAGAGAGGCACAAGCGGACTGCGATATTATCAATAGAAAGGCCGTTGAACCATAATCGTAACACAGGCATTTCAGCCGCCGAGAGTTTGTGGTCAAACTCAGGGCGACAGATTACCATTTCATGGCGGCACTCGCCACGGAGGGGGCATGGGACGAACTCAAACGAACAGCAGCAGGTGTCGGAGAAGTCCGGGATATTGTCGAGCTGCGCAAAGTTGCAGCGGATAAAACGACAGGCGAGTCGGTATCGGTAATAAGACCGGTTCAGAGCGCACCCTTTATATTCTGCACAAAGTGCCTCATAAGCCTTTGGGTAGAAAGTGGAGATGTGGTCAATCAGCTCGTCGAGGATTTCAGAATCAGACTCGCGCAGCTTGTCGATTGAGGTATCGGGCCGCCGATACCACACTTCACCCTCATAGGCGAAAAATTCTACATTTGTTAATGACCTATTCATGCCAATTTAATCAATTTGTGACATTTTCAAAGATATTTTCGCCAATAGCTTCCGTAATTTTGTCCTGCCAAGCAATATCAATTTGGCTCCGGCCTTTTCTCCAGTCATAAAGAACGCTCCGGGATTTTTGACATAAAACGCGAATATCGCGTGACTTAGCGGCTCGCTCCTTCTGGTTAAGCGAGTTTAGGTAGTTGTCGAGAGCTTCGTTTGCGGTCATAGTCTTGGAAATATTAAATTATTATCGTATCTTTACGACAGCAAAGTAACAAAGAAAAATTGAAACTTAAACTATTTGTGAACTGTATTCACATTTAGTTTAATCATCTTTAACATTTGCAGAATATGAAACATCTCGGACAACTGCTCAAAAAGCACATAGAAACCAACAACTTAAAGAAGCGTGACGTATCAGCCGCCGCGGGAATCACCTCTAACTATCTGTCAACACTCTTTAACAAAGAGACAATGGATTGTGAGCTGTGGGAGAAATTGTGCTTGGCAACCGGGATAAATCCGGCAGTTGCCTTTGATGTGCCTTTGTCAAGCAGCAAAAATTACTCAGACATATCAGCCCAGACCGTTCTCGGTCCGGCAACAGTAACTATCGGGATAGAACAAAAACCGCTCCTTGACCTGCTTGCGGAAAAGGAACGATTGATTCAGGTTTTACTGGCCGCCTCAGGCATTAAAATCGGAACAAAATCGGAACAAATCGAATGAGAAAGTAACGTATAATTAACCTAATCGCAGGCTTGAAGATGTTACTATGCAAGGTTTACCTTTCTTCTCACCCCGACAGCCTTTATAAGAATCGTCTGTAATTTAATCAATTACGGGCGATTCTCATTTTCAACCGGAACAAAATCGGAACACGTCGTATTTTTTTTGCGTCCATATATTAACGGGGCAAGCCTAAATGCCGGTGCACTTTTCAGGCTCAAGCCGAAATTCCGGTAACTATTCAGCGAATGGAAGATATAGGCACCAAATCTTGAGGATATTGAATTAAGATCTTATCTTTCAGTAATTTAATAGCTAATTTATTTGCAAATGTCAAATAAATTAGCTATCTTTGTATCT
>Ga0209064_1001419_pt1 | contig 37055 bp, 29 predicted proteins | sample Inofromicrocosms_FD_187498 | JGI IMG/M metagenome (GOLD analysis project Ga0209064, IMG submission 187498) | Mouse cecum microbial communities from Vienna, Austria - Inoculum for glucosamine and mucus D2O microcosms (SPAdes) (version 2) | ecosystem: Host-associated > Mammals > Digestive system >... | reverse complement strand
AAAGACACTAAGGCGGCGATAGCATGAGGGCTCCACCTCTTCCCATTCCGAACAGAGAAGTTAAACCTCACAGCGCCGATGGTACTGCGAAAGTGGGAGAGTAGGTCACCGCCACCCTTCGAACGCCAGCCGAATCAAACGATTCGGCCGGCGTTCCTTTTTTTTATCATGCAGCCACCAACCATGCAGGAACTCAAGTCTCCGGCTTGAGAAAATTAAAGAACCCTCCGGCTTGAGAAATCCGGACATTAACTGTGTATTCAATGTTCCAAGCAGTAGGGACGCACGGCTCGTGCGTCCGCATATGCTTTATCTCTCGTTTTATTTTTGTGCTCTATATTTTCAAATTGGCATTAATTTGTAAAAAATTCGTATATTTGCAAGTTAGTATCCAAAATAGCATAAATTGCAAACGATGAGTGATAATTCTCAGAATAAAGTCGATAAGACCGAGAGGTGGACTGAAATTGAGCACCTTACCGAATGGGATGAGGAGTTTTATAATGTCTTTACTGCCAAGAAATTCGGAAAATGGGTAATGCTTAAAACCTTGCGTCCCGAGCTCAAGGATGACCCTAAGTATCAGGCCATGATTGAGAAGGAGTTCGATGTCCGTTATAATTTGTCGCATCCTAATATTGTTATGATAAATGATTTTGAGGATGTGCCGGGTATCGGACGCTGCATCATCACCGATGATGTATATGGACTGTCGTTACGAAAGATTATCGACCAGGGTAAAATTTCGGCGCATCATCTCGATCAGTTGATTACTCGTCTGCCGGCCGCCATGGCATATATTCAGACGAATCACCTTGTGCATCATCCTATTCGCCCGGAGACTATTATTTTTACTGAAAATATTGAGAATCTTAAACTTATCGATGTTGGATTCGATCAACGCGAGAATTTGACGCCTACCGATGTTGCGGAGGATATTTACCGTTTTGGCATTACGATGCGGGAGGTACTTGACAAGTCGGGCCTCGGTACGCCCCAGCTTCGCCATGTTGTGTCTCGTTGTCTAAGCCCCAATCCGCGCAACCGTTATCGTTCTGTTGCCGATTTGCAGCTGGCCTTGCAGGGCCACTCTTTGAAAAGAGTGTTGTTTTTTGCCGCTGCTTTTGTGGCTGTGATGGCTTTGATTCTTGTGTTGATTAATTTGAAATTGATTGGATAGCAGAAATGGTTGAAATAAGAGAAATTGCCCCTTCGAAAAAAGAACTTATAAAGTTTGTAAAGTTTGGCATAGACTTGTATAAGGGCAACGACTGTTTTGTCCCGCCGCTTATTTTGGACGATGTGAATACATTACGCCCTGACAAAAATCCAGCTTTTGATTACTGTCAGGCACAGTCGTTTATGGCTTTTCGCGACGGAAAGCCTGTCGGGCGTATTACTGCGATAATCAATTCCAAAGTGAACGAACGCACCGGTCGCAAGGCTATGCGATTCGGCTTTGTCGATTTTATTGACGATGCTGAGGTTGTCGACGCGCTTTTTGAGGCCGCTTCGGCATGGGGGCGGAAAAAGGGGATGAATGAGATGATTGGGCCTATGGGTTTTACCGACCTCGATCATGAAGCTATGCTTATCGACGGGTTCGATGAGCTTGGCACCATGGCCACTATCTACAACTATCCGTATTACCCCCGGCACATGGAGCGCATGGGATTTGGCAAGGAAGCCGATTGGGTGGAATATCGCATTACCATCCCCGAGTCGATTCCCGATAAATATCTGCGTGTGGCCCGTATGGTGCAGGAACGCTACGGCTTGAAAGTGAAGATATATTCGTCGCGGAAAAAACTTAAAGAAGAGTATGGCCGCGCTTTGTTCGACTTGATAAACCGGGCCTACGACGGCCTGTACGGGTATTCGCCTCTGTCGGAGCGCCAGATAAATTATTATATCGACATGTACCTCGGCATAATCCGTCTCGACAACGTATGCCTTATCACCGATGCCGACGACAGGCTTATATGCGTAGGCATAGCCATGCCGTCGATGTCGAAGGCCTTGCGCAAGTCAGGTGGCAAGCTATTCCCCACTGGTTGGTATCATCTGCTGAGAGCGTTGAAGGGCAATAGCGACGTTGTCGACTTGCTTCTTGTGGCTGTCGACCCCGAGTATCAGAACAAAGGGGTGAACGCGTTGTTGTTTAATTATCTTATCCCTACGTTCAACCGTTGCGGCTACCGCGAGGCCGAGAGCAATCTCGAGCTTGAGGACAATGAGAATGTGCAGCGACAGTGGGAGCTGTTCCCGCGTCGCCTTCACCGCCGCCGCCGCGTATGGGGAAAGAAAATATGATGAATAATAATTACGATTGACATATATCATGAAAAAATTTTTACTCATGTTGGCTGTCCTGCCGGCAATCATGGCATCGGCTGAGGTGCCGATGGCATATTACCGAGCTCTCGACGGCAAGAGCGACGCTGAGCTTAAAACAGCCGCCTACAATATTATACATAACCTTACCCCCATATCGGATTATTACGACCTCCCCGACTATTTTGAGGTGACCGACGTGTATCCGAATTCCCGCCGGTGGTGGGATATGTATTCCGACATTCCGCTTTATGCTCCTTCGTTCAAGGGGCTTAACCGCGAGCACTCGCTGCCGAAAAGCTGGTGGGGAGGCTCGACGAGCGTGCAGGCCTATACCGACCTGAACCATCTTTATCCGTCGGAAGCCGCCGCCAACATGGCTAAGTCAAATTATCCGCTGGGCATGGTCGACCGCACCTCGCCGACAAAGTTCGACAACGGTATCACCACCGTTGGCTTCCCAGTGGCCGGGCAAGGCGGCGGTGCCGGGTATGTGTTTGAGCCTGCCGATGAATACAAAGGCGATTTCGCGCGCACATATTTCTATATGGCCACATGTTATCAGGACTACACCTGGAAATACAAATACATGCTTGTCAACGGTACCTATCCTACGCTGAACCAATGGTCGGTAGACTTGCTGCTGAAATGGCACCGCGAGGACCAGGTTTCGCAGAAAGAACTCGACCGCAACGAGGCCGTATATAAATTCCAGAACAACCGCAACCCGTTTATCGACTTCCCCGAACTCGCCGAATATATCTGGGGTAACCGTAAAGGTCAGATTTTCCGGCTCGACGACGCGACGCAGCCCTCGGGCGACCCCGTGCTCATTACTCCCGTGCAAGACATGTCGCTTGAATTCGGACAGGTGGCTCTTGGAAAATCAACAACCGCAAAACTGTTTTTCCGCGGCGAGAATCTGAAATCAGATATCCGCGTGCAAATTTACGCCGGCGACAAGGAGATGTACTCCATTCCGGCCAAGACGATAGCCTACCGCAATGTAAATTCAGCCGACGGATATTGGCTCAATGTGACTTATACCCCGACTCTGCTGGGCAAGCATACCGCGCGCATACTTATCTCAGGCGGCGGCGTCACCGGTTCGCGTGGAGTGGAGCTGCGCGGCGAGTGTCTGCCCGTGCCCGTCTTGACACCTTGTACAGCAACAGCCCCGACCGACATCACATCCACATCATATGTGGCCAACTGGGAGGCTCCGGCCGATGAAACTATTGATTACTATATCGTGACCCGCACCCGATACACAGCCGGAAGCGCAGTCACCGAAGAAGAACTCGCCGAGCAGACATCGCTGCTTATCGACGATTTCAACGAATCCGACCGCGAGGCTTATTACGTGCAGTCGGTGCGTCTGGGCTATCGCTCCGAGCCGTCAAACGTAGTATTTGTCGACCATCTGGGCATTACCGGCGTTGAAAACGACGAACCTTTGGCCGTAGTAGCCCTCGAAGGCGCAGTCCGTATTCTCTGCCAGTCGGTTCACACCGGTTGCAGGGTGTTCGATGTGGCCGGACGCCTCGTCGTTGAATTGCCCGAGGTGTCCAACAATACCGACATCCCCCTTCCCCTCGGCGTATATTTCATCACCACCGATCAGTCGCGTCGTCCGCAGAAAGTATCGGTACGATAACATTCACATAAAAAGGAGGAAAAATGAAGAGATTCGGGTTAAATTCACTGCAAGCGCTTGTGTGCGTCATACTTGTACTGTCGGCGGCGGCATGCGCGTCGATAGGCCGCCCCGAAGGCGGTCCGCGTGACGAGACGCCGCCGGTGTTTGTAAACTCGAATCCCGGGCCGTCGGCCCTGCATGTCGACCGCACACGCCTTGACCTCTATTTCGACGAAAACGTGCAGCTCGACGACGCTTTCAACAAAGTGATTGTGTCGCCCGTGCAGAAGCAACCGCCCGTGGTACGCGCCAACGGCCGTCATGTCACCGTAGAGTTCCGCGACTCCCTGCAACCCGACATGACATACACCATCGACTTCGGCGACGCCATCAAAGACCTCAACGAAGGCAACGTGCTCGACGGCTTCGCCACCGATTTCTCCACCGGCGGCTCCATCGACTCACTCCGCATTTCCGGCATGGTGCTCGAGGCCCGTACCCTCGAGCCCGCCCAGGGAATGCTTGTGGGCATCCACTCCGACTCGGCCATGACTGACACCACGCTGCGCACCGTGCCGTTCGAGCGCGTGGCGCGCACCAACCAGCTTGGCCAGTTCACCATCCGCAACCTCAAGCCCGGCACATACCAAGTATTTGCCCTCAACGACATCAACCGCGACTACAAGTGGGACCGCACCGAAGACATCGCCTTCCTCGGCACCACTGTGTCGCCCTATGCAAACGCCATCACGGTAACCGACACCTTGCGGGCACACGACGGCGGCGACTCCCTGGCTCTGCGTGGCGGCACGGCCTACTATCCCAACGACATACTCCTGTCGTGGTTCAACGAAGGGTACAAAGCCCAGTATATGCGCAACTACGCCCGCCCCGAGCGTCGCCGCATCACCATAGAGATGGCTGCCGAGGCCGACTCCCTGCCGCAAATCGAGATAGCCGCCGGCACATTTGCCGGACGCAAGATAGCCGACTGGGCGCTGTTGCGCCCCAACGCCACACTCGACACCCTCGAATACTGGATAACCGATACCGCCGTAATGGCTGTCGACTCCCTGCTGCTGGCCACACGCTACCGCCGCACCGACTCGCTCGACCAAGTGGCGTGGTACACCGATACACTCAAATTTTTCTTCAAAGAACCGAAGCAAAAAGAAAAGAAAAAACGCAAGAGCGAAGAGGCCGACACCCTCCCTCCGCAGCCCGACTTCCTTCCCTTCGGCTCGGTCTACGGCAGCCAGCAGGACGTCTACCTCCCGCTTCTTTTTGAGGCGCAGCAACCCCTCGACAGCATCAATCCTGCCGCCGTGCGCCTTGAAATAAAAAACGACACCATCTGGACCGAAGTGCCCGGCGTGAAATTCGAGCCCGACAGCGTAAGCCCCTTCATGCGCCGAATCATGGCCGTGGACTGGACGCCCGGCGCGTCCTATCGCCTGAGCGTCGACTCCGCTTCCGTCTATTCGATTTACGGGCAATTCAACGACAAAATCAAGCATGAGTTCACCGTCAAGCCCCTCGAGGAATATGCCAACCTCACATTCGCTGTCGAAGGGCTTGCCCCCGGCGAGCACGCCATAGTCGAACTGCTCAACACATCCGACGCTCCCATCCGCACGGCCCCCGTGGTCGACGGCCGCGCCGTGCTCCGTTACCTCAATCCCGGCGACGTATACGCCCGCCTCTACATCGACCGCAACAACAACGGCCGTTGGGACACCGGCAACGTCACCGACACCATCCAGCCCGAAGACGTAGTTTACTTTGCCAAAAAACTCACCTTGCGCAAAAACTGGGACGTAGAACAAGCCTGGAACATCTACGAAGTGCCCGTAGACGCCCAAAAACCGTATGCCATAAAGAAAAACAAGCCCAAATTAAAGAAAGGCGAGCGCGCCCCGCAAGACGAAGAAGAAGAATTCTCCGACGACCCCTTCCTCCAAAACTCCGGCTACACTTCCAACAAATACGACAGCAACCGACGCACCTCCACCTCTCGTCCCGGCGGCCTCCGCACCGGCAACGCCGGCCTCCGCTATTAAGGCAATAGAAACGCTATGGCAGATGTGATGACACCGGAGCAGCGTCACCGCTGCATGGCGGCCGTCAAGGGACGCGACACCAAGCCGGAAATGCTGGTGAGGAAATTCTTGTTCTCAAAAGGCCTGCGCTACCGCGTCAACAACCGCCGTCTGCCCGGCTCCCCCGACATAGTGCTCAAAAAATACAAAACCGCCATATTTATCGACGGCTGCTTTTGGCATGGTCACGAAGGATGCCGGTATTACCGGCTGCCCAAGACCAACACCGACTACTGGCGGCATAAAATAGCCATGAACATCGCCCGCGACTATGCCGCCGGCGTCGACCTCCGCCTCGCCGGATGGCGCGTAATCCGCATCTGGGAATGTGAAATCCGCCCCAAAGCCCTCCGCGCCGCCACCCTCGACCGCCTCTACCTCCAAATCACCGGCACTCCTCCCTCCTCCACCTATCCCATCACCCCCTCCGACCTCCCCCTTGCCGCCGAACCCACCCCCGCCTACGGCCCCCAAAAACAATAGCCGTCCATCACTTTTGAAAATCGGACACGAAATAAATATAAATCTCAAATCAGTCATATTTAGCAAATATATAACCAATGGCTCTGACAACTTTCCAAGATTATGTGCGGTCTAAATACCCGGAGGGTAGCGGAACCGTGTACTCCTATATAAAGGCACTTCAAATATTGGACGATATTTTTCGTCGAGCCAATTTATCTGATATGATTGGTGGAGGTAATAATTTGTCGCTCAGTCAAATAAAAGACCCGGTGCGTGTTGCGGAAATTATAAGATTCGTTGCACAGGAAGAAGATAAATTTAGGCACGGACAATCATCAATTTTTGATTATGTGAATCCAAACCAAACAAGTTATCCTCGCAATAGATTTTGCACCGCGGCTATTCGTCAATTAGGCAAATATGTCGACAGTGTTTGCGCACAAGAGGCATCTTTGATAATGAATGACTCAGAGGTTAGCGGCGAAAAACTTTCAATAAAATTGAGAAAACTGCTTAATATCGATGTAGAAGGAACAGAAATGGAAACACAAGTTCGCCGACGTGTCGGACAAGAAGTTTTCCGTTCTTTGCTACTTGATATATATCATTCCAGATGTTGTCTTACCGGAATTGATGTTCCTGAGGTTTTACGTGCAAGTCATATTATACCCTGGGCAGAAAGTAAAACTACGAGGCTTAATCTCGAAAACGGATTGTGTCTTAGCGCGACATATGATGCCGCTTTCGACCGCCACTTAATATCCTTTGACGAAGATTATAGACTTATCCTTAGCCCGACAGTCAAAGAAGCATATACTTCGGCTTCATTCAATACATATTTCCGCAGTTATGAGGGACAACGAATAGAAATGCCGTCAAAATATTTACCGTCACAGAATTTTTTGCAAAAACACCGCGACAGCCTTGTCTAATAGATTGTCCGCCACTATTAAAAAATGTGAAAAGGGCGGGAAATTTGTGGTCCGAAAGGCAATAGGAGGCTAACCCCGGAGTGATTTCCCGAAGATACAATGCGTTTGCTATCTTATATTTTACGTATGAATACTTCAAAAATATGGGAATACTCGAAAAAAGAGGGCTGTCCGTATTAATGTCTGATTTGCAATCGACGTCTCATTTTTTGACTGTTTTTGTATATCACGCGCATTGTGTAGCGCATGCTCTATAACCATCAAGAATTATTAAATAGGGCAGACTCCACCAAATGGAATCAGCCCTAATTTATCTGGAATAAAAATTTTTAGCGGACGGTAATAAATCTATTAGATTAGAATGTAAAGACTAAATTTGCACTCCAATATCGAGATGTTACATTCATACGGTTTTTGCCTGTCTGAAAATCGTGTTCGTTCAGGAAATATTCATCACGCATTTTGGGAGTTGATAGTAAGCCATATTCAACTCCGACCCCGATGCGCCCAAAGTTTATTCGTGCGCCAAATTGCCCGCCCAAGGCGTATCCATACCAAATGTAATGATCGGAATCATCTGAATACTTGGTTGATAATAACGCAAGGTATGGGCATATATGTGTGTATAGTGAAATAGATATTTTGGGTTTGGGTATGAATGTGACAACAGGACCGAACGGAAGGCCTATTCCCCCAAAATGTGTAATATAAACGGATGTAAAATCATCTATTACGTCCTCAGAAACGAGAGTTGTAATCAGTTGTTTATTATAATTGGAGAAACGTAAGTTAATGCCGTATTCCAGGCCGGCACAGATTGGTGATTTCAGGGGTTTTATTATATAAGATATGTTTCCGAAATATAGCGAGAATGCGTTTGACGCTGAATACTTGTAATGGTCCAAGCATTCGAAAGTTTCTGTGCCATATCCCAAGGATAGGACTAAATGACGATTGAGAATTGATTGTGGGTGGTTGAAGTAATTATCCTGTGGCTCTGTAATCTCCTCTTTAATTACGGTAACGGTCGTTGTATCTGTGGCCGATGTCTGCCAGTCGGTAATTCTGAATATTAGTTTGTGGGTGCCTGGTCCGAGTTTGATTGTCCCGGATTCTTTGGCGGAGAAAACACGTTGATTGTATATCCAATTATATGAAAGGTCTTTGCCATTATCTTGGAGCACTTTGCCGTGGACTTTTATTTTCGCTTCTGACTGGCCATTGCGAAGGGTAATAGTTTGATCCAGGCCGGCATCACAGGCTAACCCGGGGTTATAAAGTCTGAATTTTTTAGTGCTGACATTATTGGATGGGTCGAGTTCACCTTTCCATAATCTTACAGAATTGGTTGGGGCCGGTTTTTGAAATACCGGTAAGTATTCCTCCGGATAGTTATCTGTTTGAAGTGATTTCTTAGATATTGTATTACTGTCTATACCATAGATAATCCATACATCGCAGTCGATATATTCTTCTTCCGGATTTCCTCCAAGCTGTTGCCATAGTTCAAAATTAGGAGTAAAATAAAAATCGACAGAAGAATATTGCCCGTTATTCTCTATTCTTGTTGGAATAAACAGGTTGTTATGATCTAAATAAAAAAGAGTTGATTCTGTTACGATTGTTGTTACGGAGTCGATGTCTTTTGTCGTTTTATATTCAGGCTTAGATTCATTCGTTTGGCGTGAAATATACGCAATATTTGTGTAAAACTTTGATGAAGATTGACGTAAGTTCTTAGATATAGTCAGAGGGTTTGCATTATTATAGATTGTGGTGTGTAATGACTCTAAATTATTCACACGCAATATGTCGTCATTGTTATCCTTATTAGTTTTCTCAATAGTGAGAGCTTCGTAATCGATTGTAGAGGATATAGCATTGCGAAAATCCCATTCGCTTGGCTTATCATTAGATTCGGGTTGGTACCAGGGTTGTGGATAGTTCCAATTTGGATTCTGTTCGTGATTGGAATAACATTCTATTGCTTTTCGCTGTGCATTTATCACGCCGCTCCATCCTTTGGTATCTATAATTTTAGGATAATTATTGCGTTGAACGTCCCAGTTATATCCACCAATAGCCGATGAATCGGCAACGGTTTCAGCAAACCATTCGCATGCGTAGCCATGGCGTTTGGTGTCATTGAAGACTTTATTATCGAAAAGACCATCGCCTTCACATAGTATAAAGTTGTCGTTACCGACAAGATATTCAGTTCCGCAGATTACAGAACTTTTATAATAGTCGATAAAATTGGCTTTCCAAGTCCTGTATTTAAGAGAATTTGCCATATGTGATGCTTCTTCAGAAGCGTCCAAAGCGGTGATACGTTTTGCCGGCTGCCCGAATTTGTGGGTAAGGCGTCCGGCAATGTGTGCGCCATGGCTGTGGCCGATAAAATAAAAATTGGATAAATCAACTTGCCCACCAAATATTTTAAGAAGAGCATCGTGCGCATAGTCAACAGCATCATCTATGCAAAAAGCTGAAACTGTTGGGTCGATTGTTTTGTGAAGACCTAACCAAGTGCCATTTGCAAAATATCCCCAATCAATACATAAAATAGTGCTTTGCGGGTCTTGTTTGTTTATATTTTCAGCGATAATTCTAATCCATTCCTCGTTATGGTTATTGTTCATGCCATGACAGATGAAGTATACATTATTTTGTTTTAGGTTTTCACAATATTTTGTGGTGTGCCAGTCTGTGACAATGTATTCTTTTCGATTTTTAAAAAAATTATTGGTCGTTACCGGAGAAATGTACTCCCATGCAGTTTGAATTAATTCTGTTATAGATTTACGATTATTTATGTCGCGTAGTTCATAAGTAGCCTCCACAAGAGGTTTCCACTGTCCGTCGCTCCAAAGAAAGATTGAGCCGGGAGCAAACTCAGGTTCCGGATTAATCCGGTTAGCGTAGGCGGCAATGCTTGATGAGAAAAATAAAGCAATGAAAAGAAAAGATATTCTCACCGTTAATGAAACTTTGAAGAAAGAATTAGCCATAAATTTAGTGTTGTTGAAAATTGTGTGTGGAAGCAATGGAAGTTGGCATGAGGAGACGAATTAGGGTGTCGGCTCTATACGTATACAAAGTTACATTATTAATTTTATATTTGAGTGTTGAAATGGAATAATTAACCTATGCTTTCTGTTTATTTTTACGATAAGTTTCATTAAATTCATTATTATGTGACATTGAAAGGTTTAAAAAATGTGAAAAGGGCGGGAAATTTGCGGGAGTTGGGGATTTTTTGTATCTTTGCAATTTGAAAAGGACTTTTTATTGAGTTTCAAATGAAGAATTATATACTTTTCGTGCTTATGGGCCTGGCCTTGTGCTCGTGCGGCGAATATCAACGCGCCCTCAAAAGCACGGATTACAATTATAAGTATGATTACGCCAAGCGTGCGTTCGAGGAAAAGAAGTATGCCCAGGCGGCTACGCTTTTCAAAGACTGCATCACGGTGTTCAAGGGCTCTGACAAGGCCGAGGAGTCGCTTTATCTGCTTGCGCTGAGCTATTACGAGAATAAGGATTATCTTTCTTCGGGCGCATATTTCCAAAATTATTACGCGCGCTATCCCAAAGGCAAATATACCGAGCTGGCGCGTTTCTATTGCGGATATGGCTATTACCTTGACTCGCCTGAGCCGCAGCTCGACCAGAGCGGCACGTTGAAGGCTATCGAGGAATTGCAGGGTTTTCTGGATTATTTCCCGCGCTCCGACAGGGTCACGATCGCCCAGCAGGCTATCTTTGAATTGCAGGATAAGTTGACGCTCAAACAGTTGCAGAACGCTCAGCTCTATTACAACCTTGGCACTTATCTTGGCGACAATTATGACTCGGCTGTGATTGTGGCCAAAAACGCAATAAAGGATTATCCTTACTCGAAATATAAGGAAGAATTGGAACTTCTTGTGCTGAAAGCGCGTTATCAGGAGGCAGCCCTGTCGGTAGACGAGCGCAAGGCCGACCGTTTCCGCGAAGTTGTGGATGAGTATTACTCGTTTATCAACAACTATCCCGACACGAAAAACCGCGAGGAAGCCGACAATATCTTCAAGATTGCTCAAAAATACGTAAACGATTAATTTCTCCAACATATAATATGGATTACAAGAAAGTAAACGCTCCCCTCAACACTGTCACTCGTGACATGATCGAGATGTCGGCCGATACCGGCAACATCTACGAAACGGTGTGCATCATCGCCAAACGTGCCAATCAGATTGCCATGGAGATGAAGCACGACCTCGAGAAGAAACTCCAGGAGTTTGCGTCGCTCTCCGACTCCACCGAAGAGGTGAACGAAAACCGCGAGCAAATCGAAATCTCGCGCTACTACGAAAAACTGCCGAAGCCTGTGCTTATCGCCGCAGAGGAATATGTGCAGCACAAGATTCATTTCCGCAATCCGGCCAAGGATCATCCTTCGCTCGACTAATGCGGGTCTTGGCAGAATGAAATACGCGCCCTGACGGCTCCGCCGTCGGGGCGTTTTCGGCTTTTAACCATTTGCTATGATTAGTTCAGAACGTATTGCGCTTGTGATGCTTGGCGTGACGATAGTGGCGGCGGTGTGTGTCATAGGGGTGACACGATGCTCCGACGGCGACATTGTACCGTCGCATCAGCCGTTGGTTGTGGATACTGTCGCCGTGCCTGAGCGCGCAGACACTGTGGCCGTGACTGTGCCGCCGGATTCTGCCGCAGGCTCCCGTCGTCCTGCCCGTCGGCGCATCAAGCGCAAGCGGCGCGATGTTGCCCCGCCCGCGCCTGCGCGCGACTATCTCGACGAGCGTATATAGGGCAACACGTATGTTTATGCCTCACGTATGATTTAAAAGTTGTGATTTTTAGTAAAATTTACTTGTAGATTGAAGAATATTATTTAATTTTGCGTATGGACATGAGTGTCCGTATGATTTAATAATATATAGAAGCGTTATGACTTCTTCTTGTTGGTGCAAAGCCTAGGAAACTTATCCACCGAGACAAGAGATGGCATGACGGCTTCCACGCATATAGCGTGGGGCTGTTATTCCCACATCTGTCTCCAAAGGTATTCCTAGCACCTGTACCATCGGACGTGGTTTTCATACAGCCCTGCGTTTCTTTGTATGCAAAAAGCTCTTTTGGCGGCTGGGGAGCAGGAAAATATTAATCCATGAAAAATCGGATATTGATTATTGTGGCGACGCTTATGCTTGGCCTTGTCTGCGCCGCGCAGGAACGGGAGGTGACGAAGTTCCTCGGCATCCCCGTCGACGGCACCAAATCGGAAATGATTCAAAAACTTAAAGCGAAAGGGTTTACACCAACAAAAGCAGACAGAAACATCTTAGAGGGAGAATTTAATGGACGTGATGTTTATGTTCATGTAGTTACGAATAACCGGAAAGTGTGTCGAATAATGTTGGCAGATGTTAATCATGTAGATGAAGCCGATATAAAGATTCGCTTTAATAATTTGGCGCGCCAATTTGCTAACAATCCTAATTATGCAGGGTCTGATGAACAAGTGATTCCTGATGACGATGATATTTCATATGAAATGTCCGTTAATAATAAAAGATATGAGGCCGTATTTTATCAAGTGGGGTCGGAATTCTCGGATTCTTCTATGACAGAAAAAGCTCAATCATTGTTGGCCGTTTTTTCACGTGAAGAAATTCAAGACTCGACACCCGAAGCAAAGGAAAAATTGGAGCAGGCCAAGTATCGTGGATTATTGGAACTTCTCTCTTTGAGATTGAATAGGCCGGTTTGGTTCCTTATATCAGAGTCATATGGTAAGTATTACATATGTATGTTCTATGATAATGAATATAATAAAGCTGATGGGGAAGATTTGTAAATTTTAAGTTAGATTATATGAAGAGTAAAATTTCAGTTATTGGATGTCTTTTTGTCTTTTCGGCTGTGCTGATGCTTTTTGCATCGTGCGGAAAGGATGAAAATGATGAGCCGAAGAATCCCGGAGCGGGTTCAGGTTCGGGTGAAAAGATTGAATATTACGTCAAGTATGCGTGTAAGGTATCAGGAAAAGTGACAAACGTAAAGATTATGATAGTGACAGAAAAGGGAAAACAGACACTTACGGTACCAAATACTTGGGAAGGGGTTTTCGGTCCTTTGGATTACTTGACGACTTTGGTAATCTCCGGCGATGGAATTGGGTCTGATCATACAATATTGGCAAAATCGAATGCAAGTATTTCAATATGCCGAGGTAATCAGCCGTTTGTTCTCAAAGCAGACAAGAGTTTTAAAGGAACGTCATTTAATGTAAAATATACTGTGACGAAAGAGGATTTGAAATAATAATTTATAAGCCTATGAAAAAATTTTTATTATCAGTTGCTGTTATGGCACTGGGCTGCGTTGCTGCTATGGCGCAAAGCACGGTGTTTAACAATCCGGACAACAAGGGGTACTTTGGAGTCCGCGTGGGCGCGGATATTACGTGTCCGGGTAGTGTCTCAGCGAATAATGTCAGCGTGGACTTGTTCAAGAGCGGCGTTGGCTTTGAGGTCGGGGGTGTCTATAATGCTCCTGTTGTAGCTAATTTCTATATCGAGCCGGGTGTGAAGTTGTTTTACAATACTTACTCGATGAAGGGTGAACTGTTGCGTGACCTTACCGACGGTGTTCTTACATCGGCTTCTATCCGTAAGTTCGGTATGCGTGTGCCGGTGATGGCCGGCTATCATTTTGATTTTACGTCGGATGTCAAGTTGGCTTTGTTCACGGGGCCTGAATTGGAAATCGCGTTTGTGGGCAAGGAGCATGACAAAAGCCGCAATGTGAGTGTGTCGTCGAGTATATACGGCGATGAGGGTGGCATGAACCGCGTGAATCTCTTGTGGGGGATTGGCGCGGGGCTTACTGTTCAGCATTTTTATTTCGGTGTGAGCGGCGGAATTGGTATGCTGAATATGATGAGTGATTCGGATGCCTCATTGCATGAAAATCGTGTGACGATTAGCGTGGGTTATAATTTTTAAGCAAAGTATTTCAGATATTGCGGTGGCGTCTCTTTGTTGGGGCGCCGCTGCTTTTTTTTAGGATATGGCTTCGTCATTGGCGGGAGTCTGTTGACAAAGAGAGAGTGGCTCTGTCACAAGAGAATAGAGGATGTGAGGAGAGGGCGGCTCAAGCCTTCGGGTTGAGATTAGGGCCGCCGCGTTGAAACGCGGGGCACGAGGGCAGGAGGGGGAGAGGGGAGAGGAGGGGATGAAAAAAGGGCCGCCCGGGGAGGGCGGCCCTTGGTATTGAGGGGTTGGGGATTGCTTATTTCTTTGCGCGGCGGGCTTCGACGAGGTAGGCGACGGGGGAGGCCACGTAGATGGTGGCGAGGGTGCCGATGATTACGCCGAAGAGCATTGCGAAGGTGAAGGAGCGGATTGCATCACCACCGAGGATGAAGATGCACAGGAGCACGAGCAGGGTGGATGCCGAGGTCATGATTGTGCGGCCGAGGGTGGAGTTGATGGATTGGTTGACGGTGGTGAAGAAGTCTTGCTTGGGATAGAGGCCGAGGTTTTCACGCACACGGTCGAAGACTACGACGGTGTCGTTGATCTGGTAACCGATCACGGTGAGGATTGCGGCGATGAATGTCTGGTCTACTTCCATAGCGAAGGGGAATACGCCCCAGAAGAGGGAGTAGAAGCCGATGATTGTGAAGGCTGTGAATGTTACTGCTGCAAGTGCGCCGAGTGAGAATGCTACGTTGCGGAATCGGAGCAGGATGTAGAGGAACATTGCGATGAGCGAGAGGATGACGGCGATGTAGGCTTCGTTGCGCATGTCGTCGGCGACGGAGGGACCTACTTTCTGCGACTGCACGATGCCTTGGGAGGCGTCGGTGGTGGAGAATTGTTCGTCGGTCATGCCTTCGGCGAGGTAGGGACGGAGGGCGTTGAAGAGTTTGCCTGTGATTTCGGCTTCGGTGTCTTTGTTCTCGTCGTTGATTTTGTAGTTGGTGGAGATACGTACCTGGTTGGATGATTCGATTGTGATCACGGCTACGGATGCTCCGGGGAATTCGGGCGCGAGGCGTGCCTGGAGTTCTTGCACGTCGACGGGTTTTTCGAATTTCACTACGTAGTTGCGGCCACCGGAGAAGTCGATGCCTTGGTTGAGGCCACGGCCGAAGAGGGAAACGACAACGATAACGACGAGGACTGCTACTGCGGTGAAGGAGAATTTGCGCTGGCCAAGGAAGTTGATTTTGGCGTTTACAAACATGCGGCGGGAGAGGCCTGTGGAGAATGTGAGGTTCTCGAAGGTCTTGGTCTTGCCAAACCAGATGAAGAAGAGTCGGCTAAGGAATACTGCTGTGAAGAATGAGCAGATGATACCGATGATGAGGGTTGTGGCGAAGCCTTTGATGGGGCCTGTGCCGTAGAGCAGCAGGATGAGGCCTGTGATGATTGATGTGAGGTTGGAGTCGAAGATTGCGGAGAAGGCGTTGGAGTAGCCGTCGGCGATGGCCTGGCGTGAGTTTTTGCCTGCGCGGAGTTCTTCTTTGGCGCGCTCGAAGATGAGCACGTTTGCATCGACTGCCATACCGAGCGAGAGTACGATACCGGCGATACCGGACATGGTGAGCACTGCCTGGAATGATGCGAGGATACCGATGGTGAAGAAGAGGTTGCAGATGAGGCAGAAGTTGGCGATGAGGCCGGGGATGAGTCCGTAGAAGGCGCACATGAAGATCATGAGGAGGATGAGTGCGACGATGAAGGATGTGAAGCCGGCTTCGATGGCTTGTTTACCGAGCGACGGACCGATTACCATGTCGGAGATGATGTTTACTTTTGCGTTCATTTCGCCGGATTTGAGCACGTTGGCAAGGTCTTTTGCCTCGTCGATGGTGAAGTTACCGGTGATTGACGATGAGCCGCCTTCGATGGCGTCGTTGACGCGGGGCGCGGAGTAAACTTGGTCGTCGAGTACGATTGCGATGGGGCGGTGTCCGTCGGCGGCGTTTGCTGCTGTGATGCGTGCCCACTGGCGTGCGCCGTCGGCGTTCATGCGCATCGACACTTCGTTGCCGCGCATGGGGTCGTAGTTGGAGTTTGCGTCGGAAACCACGCCGCCTTTGAGAGCGGGTTCGCCGGCAGATGTGCGCAGGGCGTAGAGTGCGTATCCGCGGGATGTCTCTTTGCCATTGGCGTCGACGTCGACTTCGGGTTTCACGCCCCAGAGGAGACGGAGGTCGGAGGGGAGGATTGATTTAGCGAGGGGTGTGGAGATGACGTTGTTGAACGCGGTCATTTCCATGGGGTTCTGGAGGTAGCCGAGCATTACGTATTCACCTGCGCCGGCCTGTGCCATTTGCTGCATCTGTGCAACGATGAACTGGTATGCGGCGGCGTTTGCGGTGGTGTCGGCTGCGAGGCGCTGTGCGAGCGATGCCATTGCGGGCATTACTTCGTTGATGCGGTAGGTGTCGTAGAATTCGAGCGAGGCGGAGCGCTGGAGGAGTTCGCGAACGCGGGAATGGTCCTTAACGCCGGGGAGCTCGAGGAGGACTTGTCCGTCTTTGCCTTGGAGCACCTGGATGTTGGGCGATACGACGCCGAATTGGTCGATACGCTTGCGAAGCACGGAGTTGGCGGCGGTCTCGGTTACGGATTTTACTTTGTCTTTGAGGATCGAGACTACTTTGTTGTCGTCGGCGCCGGAGGGCACGAGGTTGTCCTTGAATACGACGGAGAGGTCGATTTCTGGTTCGCGCTGACGGTATTGGCTAACGAAGGCAGCGAGGAAGTTGTCGGCCTGGTGGTTGGCGACGAGCACTTGCGCTGTGTCGATGGCGGCTTCAAAGTTGGCGTCGTTTGCTTTGTTGGAAATGGAGCGGAGCATATCCGGGACATCCACTTCGAGAATGACGTTCATACCGCCTTTGAGGTCGAGGCCGAGGCCGACACCCCATTTGCGGACGTCGTTAAGGGTGTAGACACCCAGGTAAACTTTTTCTTCGCCAACCGAGTCCATGTAGTGTTTGTAGGCTTGGTTGTAGGCGGAGTCGTCGTTGTCGCCGGAAACGGCAAGTGCATACTGTTCGGCCTTGCTTTCGTGCTTAGAGGAGACGAAAGAGAATGAGAGGTAGAACAGGCACACGATCACCAAGAAAATGGCGATTACACCGGCAACGATGCTCCCTAATTTTCCTTTGCTTTGCATGTGTTGTTTGTATGTTAAAATTGGTTAATTAATAAATTCATGGAATTTGGCGTGCAAATATACGCTTTTTCTTGTAAATTTCCCAATTTCAGCGTGGAAATTTTGCTTGGGCTTTTGTTTTTAGAATTTGTATGCTATGCCTGCGAGGCCGTGGATGCCTTGAAGGCCGACGCCGGTGGGGTCGAGGGCGGAGTGTCCGAGGAGGTTTTCGCCTCGGGCAAAGGCTGTGAGGCGCGGCGTGATGCGGTAGGTGGCGGCGAGGTTAAGCGACGAGATGTTGTGGAGTTGGAGGGTTGTGTAGTTTGAAAGTCGGGGAGTTTTGGAGGTGGGGTTTGTGAAGTCGTCGGGAGTGGGTTCGGGCTCGACGGGGGTTGGCCGGGGCTTGAAAACGTCGACGCGGCGGCCTGCGCGGAGTTGGTATGAGAGCGTGATGTCGAGGGCCGGGATTGGCGATGCCGTGACGGCGGCGTCGAGTGTGAAACGGGCGCGGTCGAGGTCGGCGTACCAGTCGCGCGAGGGCGAGAATGTGCCGGCGAGGCGCAGGGCGTAGGGCTGCGAGAATTTGTATTGGAGCTCGGCTCCGAATTGCCAGCCTTTGATGTTGTAGTATCCGAGGGCCGATTTCACGTATTTTGGGTCGAGGACTATTGCGGGCATTATCGCGCTTTCGGCTTTGGCATATTGGCCGAATATTTCGGCGTTGAAGCCTTTCCACGGGCCGTATTGGAGGCCGACGCGGGCATGGTAGGGGATGTCGGTGCGCGGAGCCACGCCTTGGGTAAGGAGCCACGGGAGGAGGGTGTGGGTTTGGCGCACGGGGTTGAGGCGCTGGCCGCCGGTGGCTTTGGCGTAAGCCATGAATTGGGGCGAGGGAGTCCATGCGGCGAATACATCGGGGGCGATGCGGTAGGTGGCGTCGCCGTCGCCGGTGGCCATTGACAGGTCGAGGCCGAGACGTATTTTGCCTTTTTCGTTGTCGAAAGACACGAACGGGCGCAGTGCTGTGGCCGAAATGGTGGCGGAGCCGGGGACTTGGGAAGCCTCGGAGCCGGGGGATTTTGGACCGATGTTGGTGAATAGGATTTGGCTTTCGATGTCGAGGCCGAGCCAGCGGCTGTTGCCGTCCTCGCGTGTGAGGCCGATGGAGCCGCGCAGGCCGAGGTCGGTCTGGCGCAGTTTGGGATAGTCGGATGTCGGGGCTACCTTGTTGAAGCCGAAATGGGCGGCGGAGGCTCCGATGGCATATGCCACGCGGCCTGTCGACGACTCGAATCCGGCATCGAAGCGGAATGTCGATGCCGTGCGCGAGAAGGTGTCGTCGGCGCCCCATGGGCGCGATTGCGCACCGAGGGAGAAGTCGGCCGAGGCCGAGAGCACCGACCGCGGGTTGAAGCAGTGGCGTCCGTTTATGCCTATGGTGAAATCGTGCGACTTGTAGGTGTCTTTAATGTCTTGATAATCGGTGGCTTTGTATTGCGCGCCGCTATATTGGAGCCATGCGCCGAGCGATGAGCGGCCGGTGTCGATGAGGCGGTATCCGGCGTTGGCTCCGATGTTGAGTGCGGGGAAATAGCCGATGGAGGCATATCCGCGATAGGGCGTGTGTGTGGCGTCGAGGGGCCAATTTGCGGGCAGCAGGGTGGAGATGCCGGGGGTGAGCGTCGAGGGATTGAAATATTCCGACGGGAACAGCGACGGGCGGCTTACCGCCGGGGTGTAAGGCTCGGGAAGGAAGCCGGCCGGGCGTGTGGCCGGGCGTTCGCGAGGCACAACGGTGCGGTCGACCGTGATTTCTGTTGACAGGTCCTGAGCGGAGGCGCCGGATACAGCCACGGCGGCGCCGATATATATAATGTGGGAAAGTTTCATTTGAGTCGTTGGTCAATCATCATGAAAATATCGGTTTCGGTGCCGGGGTAGTTGTCGCGCACGGCTTTGAGATATTGGCGGGCCTTGAAATCGTCGCCGCGTTTGGTGTAGATGTCGGCGAGGAGAATGAAGGCGCGGGCTTTCCAGTAGTAGTGCGGAGAGTCGGCTTCGGTGATTTTTTCGGCCTGCTTCTCGGCGTCGGCGAGACGGTCGGCGTCGGCGAGGCTCTGCGCGAGCGAGAAGGCGCTGCGTATGCCGTAGAGGTCGGATGTGTGTCCGGCTATCGATTGCCATGCTTGCCGCGCGGCTTCTGAGTCGCCTTTGCGGTCGAGGGCGAGCGCGCGGGAGAATATGGCCTCGTTCTTGTCCTCGGCACCGGCAGCAGAAGATGCAATCACGGCGTCGGCGGCCTCGATGGTCTCGTTGTCGAGGCCGAGGTCGCGTGCCACGCGGAGCACGCCCATGTGGGCCGTGTTGGTCATGGCCGGCGATGATGCGCTTTGGCGGAGCTGCTGCCATGAGCGCAGGGCGGCGTTGCCTTTGCCTTGGTGCTCCTCGACGGAAGCCTTAATAAACAGGGCTTGCTGGGCGAGGGCGTTGTCGGGGTAGCGGTCGGCGAGTTCGGCGGCGTAGGTATATGCCGGATCAAAGTCGTTGGCCTCGAAGGCAGCCTCGGCCAGATAAGACAGAGCCTTTGCGCGCGACGCGCCCTCGGGGAAGTCGATGAGGTAGGAGTCGAGCAGCGAAGTCTTTCCGTCGACGATAAATGCTTTTTCGGCGGCGTCGAACGAGAGCGTGTCGGCCTCCGAGGGGTCGAGCGCGGGCGCTCCGTCGACCGATTGGATAAACGACGCATAGTCGGCGATGCGTCCGTCGGCGGCGTAGAGGCGTTTGAGCTCGTCGGCAGCCTGGATGGCTTCGTCTGACGACGGGTAGCGGGAAATGACTTCGCGGTAGGTGTCGAGGGCCTCGTTGCGTCGGTTGGCGTTGAGCAGGGTCATGGCCATCTGGAGCAGGCCCTGGCGGCCTTGTGCCGTCGACGGGTATTGCGACGTGAGCAGGCGGTAGGTCTCTATCGCGCTGTCGTTTTGGCCAAGCTGAATCTGGCTCTCGGTGGTTTCGAGCAGGGCGTCGGGGATGAGCGGCGACGAGGGGAATCGCGAGCGGAGTTGATTGAGCAGTGCTATCTTCTCGCTATGGTCGCGGAGGTAGCCTTTCATAAGTGCTTTTTGGAAAAGCGGATAGTCGCCGGCCGATGGATTGAGGTCGACGGCGCGGTCGTAGAGCGAGGCGGCGCGGTCGAAGTCCTTGGCGTAGTAGGCGCAGTCGGCCATGCGAGTGTATGCGTCGGGAAGGATGTCGTCGGCTATTCCGGCGTCGATGGCGCGTTGGAAATCGACGGCGGCGTCGGCATATTTCTTTTGTGCCATGCGTGTGTATCCCAAGTCGTACCAGGCTATGGCGCGGTTGGCAGAGTAGCCCGAGGCGGTGTATCGCAGGAGGTTGGCTGCCGATTTGTCGAAGTCGGCGGTGCGGAAATAAGCCTCGCCGAGCACGAGAGCCGTTTCGGCGGCTGTGCGCGGGTCGGACGCGTCGAGAGCCTGCGCCTGCGTGAGATAGTCTACGGCGCGCGAGGGCGCTCCGGCGGCGAGGGCGCGCGAGCCGAGGGTGTATAAGATGTGTTGCTTGGCTTTGAGAGTGGCCGATGAAGGCGAGCGCATGGCGTTGATGGAGCGGAGGGCGGCCTCGTAATTATTGTCGGTGACGTAGGAGGCGATAATGTATTCCTGCACCTTGGGCGCGTTGCGGCTTTTGGGGAATCGGGCGAGGAAATCTTCGAAAGTGGCCACGGCGGAGCCGAAGGGCACGCGTCCGCCTTTGAGCGAAGCCACGGCGTAGTTGAAGTAGGCGCTTTCCTGCACGGCGGGGTCGTAGGGCATGGCTATGGCGCGGTCGAAGGCAAGGATTGCCGCGTCGTAGTCGCCGTCGCGCAAGCGGATTTGTCCGATGAGGTTGTTGGCGTCCTGGCCGTAGGGGGTGTCCTGATCGGCAGCGGGCGCAAGGAGCGTTAGAGCCCGCGAGTAGTCGCCTTTCTCGTAGGCGTCGGTGCCGAGGATGTATAGGGCCGACGGCAGGGGCGATTCGGTGGCGCGTACATATTTCTCCAAAAACGGCACAGCCGCCTGCGGGTTGCCCAGGGCGTATTCCGACTCGCCGGCGATGCGGTTGGCCTCGGCCTGGAACTGCGGCTCTACGTCGGTGCGCCGAAGGAGCGTCTTGGCCGTGGAGAGCGCGCGGGAATAGTCGGCGCGGAGGAAATAAATCTGGCTGAGGTAGTATCCGGCCATAGCTCCCGGCATTGATGATGTGTCGACAGACGAGAAAATGCGTTCGGCCTCGGCATAGTCGGCATTATGGTAGGCTATGTAGCCGAGGAAGAAGCGGGCTGAGCGAGAATAATCGCTGTTGCCGCGCGACGCTTCGATAAACGACGGTGTGGCGTCGGCCACCTTGCCGAGCATGAGCAGGCAGTAGCCGCGTTGGTAGCAAAACCGGTCGCGTCGCGCCCCGGCGAGGTTGTCATAGTCGATAGAATCGAGCACGTCGAGCGCGGCGGCGCAGTCGGCGGGATAGAACGACTCGGCCAAGTCCAAGGTGGCGTCATAGCGCATGGGCGATTCGGGGTATCGCTCGAGCCATTGGCGTATGAGGATGCGCGCGGCATCTTTCGATGAGTGGAGCATTGCGGCGGCCCGGATGTAGAGGGCCGTCTGTTCTTGCTCCGGAGTCATGGGCAGGGCAACGGCACGGCCTATCTGGTCGAGGCAGCCGTCGATGTTTCCGTCGGCTTTCATTGCTTCGGCGCGGCGGATATAGCCGCCGGCATCGGAAGAATTAATTCCGGCCGAGAGGGCAGGAGAGGCCGCCAGGGCCGATGAGCCTGCCAGTATGGCGAAAAGAAGTTTGTTCATGAGGCTTTGTGCTGATTGGCATACATTTGTGCAAAGGTAAGTAAAATTTTGATAGCACGGGTGTGGGCGACACAATAATTCACAACTTTTTGAGTTAATAAAAGAGTAATGTGTTATAAGAAAATGAAATCACTGAAAATTGCAATAATAGCGTTGTGCGCCACAATCGCCTTGCCGTCGATGGCAACGGACAAGAATGACTTCAACCCGATACAGACGGGCGTGAACTCGCTCAACATTGCTCCCGATGCTCGCGGAGCGTCGATGGGCGACCTTGGCGCGGCCACCGACCCCGACGCCAACTCGCAGTACTGGAACCCGTCGAAATATGCTTTCGCGTGGTCGACGGCCGGTGTGTCGCTTAGCTACACGCCGTGGCTGCGCAAGCTCGTCAACGATATTTTTCTCGCCAACCTTGCCGGCTACTGGAAGATAGGCTCGTCCGACAACCAGGCCGTGTCGGCGTCGCTGCGTTATTTCTCGCTTGGCGAGGTCACGACAAGCGGCTCCACAGGCTCGGAGATACAGTCGCTCAACCCATATGAAATGTCGTTCGACATCGGATACTCGCGCAAGCTCTCCGAAAAATACTCGATGGGCGTAGTGTTCCGCTATATCTACTCCGACCTTGGCTTCTCCGACTCCTATGCCGGCGACCAAAATACCGGCGCCTCGGCTTTCTCGGCCGATATCTCGGGCTACTACACGACTTACCCCATGGTAGGCCGCTCGGAATGTCAGTGGTCGTGGGGCTGGAACATCTCCAACGTGGGTACGAAAGTTTCGTACAACAACGGAGAGAACCCCGCCTTCCTGCCCACCAACCTTCGCCTTGGCACCACCTTCAAGTTCCCGCTTGCCGACTATCACAACCTGGCCCTTTCGCTCGACTTGAACAAACTTCTTGTGCCCGCCCGCCCTCGTGAGGCCGATTTCGACATGAACACCACCGAAGGCCAGCAGGAATATATCGACAAACTCGAAGATTGGGAGAACATGTCGCCCATCACGGGCATTTTCAAGTCGTTTTCCGACGCCCCCGGCGGAGCAAAAGAGGAGCTGCGTGAGATTAACTTCTCGCTCGGCGCCGAATACAGCTACAACGACCAGTTCTTCCTTCGTGCCGGATATTATTACGAAAACGAATTCAAAGGCAACCGCAAATATTTTGCGATGGGTGCCGGATTCTCCCTCAACGTAGTGCGCCTCGACGCATCGTATATGCTGGCCACAGCCCAGACATCGCCCCTCGACCAGACACTGCGCTTCACCCTCACATTCGATATGGACGGCCTCAAAGACCTGCTGGGCAAGCGATAGTTGAGAAGTTTGGTAGTTTGGAAGTTTGGAAGACATTCGTCATTAGTAATTCGTCATTAGTAATTCCTCATTCGCCATTAGATAATTATGTTCAGGATTGGAAACGGATTTGATGTGCACCGCCTCGTCGAGGGGCGGCGATGTGTGATTTGCGGAGTGGATATCCCTCACAGCCGCGGACTGTTAGGCCACAGCGACGCCGACGTGGCCCTCCACGCCCTTGCCGATGCCCTGCTCGGCGCGGCCGCCCTTGGCGACATAGGCAAGCATTTCCCCGACACCGACCCCGAGTGGAAAGGAGCCGACTCGCGCATGCTCCTGCGCCAGGTCGCCCGTCTGGTAGCCGCCGAAGGGCTCCGTCCTGTCAATGTCGACATCACAATCATAGCCCAGGAGCCGAAGATGGCACCGCATATCGGGCAGATGCGCGAAAACGTGGCCTCCGACCTTATGTTGCCTTTAAATTGCGTGTCGGTGAAGGCCACCACCACCGAGCGCCTTGGTTTCACCGGCCGCGGTGAGGGCATAGCAGCCCAGGCCTCGGCATTGCTTGAATCTCTCTAAATGGACCTTTACGAATTCCTTGAACAGACGGCGCGCAACAACAACCGGCCGTGGTTTGCCGCGCACAAAGACGAATACGACCGCCTGCGCCATCAGTGGCTCGACGGGCTTCAACGCATGCTCGACTGCATGGCCGCGACAGTGCCCGGAATGACGCATCTCACGGCGCGCCAGGCTGCATACCGCTTTTACCGCGACACGCGCTTCTCACCCGACAAGTCGCCGTTCAAATGCTATTTCTCGGCTGCCGCCGGACCCGGGCCGCGTTCGGCCATCCTTGCCGGCTACTACCTGCAAATCGACTCGCGCCCCGAAGAAAATGGCCTTTATGCCGGACTGTGGTGCCCCGATTCGGCCATGCTGCGCAAGTTGCGCCACGCCATTGTCGACAACATCGAGGAATTCGAAGAAATAATGTCGCAACCCGATTTCGCGCGCGACTGGGGCAGCGACTGGGTTGGCGAACGTCTGAAAACAGCCCCCCAAGGTTGGCCCAAGGACCATCCGCAGATAGAACTGCTCCGCCTGAAACACTATGGCAAATTCCACCCATGCACCCGTGCCTTTTTCGAAAGCGCAAGCTGGCCCGAACGCTGCGCCGAATTATTTGCCATCGCCGCCCCCCTTGTCGAATTCCTCAACTACTCCATCACCGAAGAATAACCGCCAAAGGACAGTATATCATAATACCAAACAGTAGGGACGCACGGCTCGTGCGTCCGAAAAATCATATCGGCATAAACAGCCTTTTTGACACACCCTCTTATATATAGCAATGTGGCTCCGCCACAAAAAATGCTTTTTCTGTTGTAATGGAATTTAAAACAATCTGCTGAAAATTGATGGCCTAATTTCAGAAGATGTCGGAATGAGAGCCGGTGTCGATTAGAAGCAGGGTAAGCTCGGTGTCGTTTTGTTCCCACACAAGCAGCCAGTCGCTTTTCTTCCCATTTATATGACATTCCCATTGTCCGGCTCTTTTGCCCACTAATTTATGTGGACGATATTTATCAACAGGCAAAGTGCCCGTAAGACGCAATAGCTCGATTGCCTCGAAAAGCAATTTCATGGGCAATCCTCGCTTTTCACATCGGCGAAGCGACTTCTCAAAATGACGGGTGGTGCGAATCCTATACATTGATGCCGAGGCCTTTGAACATAGATTCGGTTGATTCCCATTCTGTTACACGTCCATTGTCAATATCTTCGCATGCCTGTTCATAGCCCGACTTGCGCTTGCGCGTGGTCTTTGCTATTGTTATGCCATTCATGCGTGATATTAATTTTTTGATAAGGTTGACATCGCGTGCGTCTTCAATATTTAGTGTTATTTGTGTCATTGTAGTCTTTTTTAGATAAACAATATTTATGTAATTTTTGCTTGAAAAATAGTGCTTTCAATCGCAAAGATACTATTTTTTTTATAAATTTGCGAATTGTTTATAAAATTAGATTATGGATTTGTTTGAAGACAAGGCGTTGGGCTGCCTGGTGGGCGGTGCCGCGGGAGATGCGTTGGGATATACGGTGGAATTTTTATCTTTGCGGGATATTCAGCGCAGATTTGGTCCGGAGGGCATCAGGGATTATGTCGTTGACGCCCGCTCAGGAAAGGCTCTTGTGTCCGACGACACTCAGATGACGCTTTTCACCGCCGCCGGGTTGCTTATGGGCCTCACGCGCGGAGCCATGCGCGGCATCATGGGGCGAATGAGCGACTATGTGAGCTATGCTTATCTCGACTGGCTGCACACGCAGACACGCACCTATGAGGATGTGAACATGCGCCGCGGCGCCCCCGGGATAAAGGTGTTTTCGTGGACGGCGCGCGTGCCCGGCCTCTATCACCGCCGCGCTCCCGGCAATACCTGCCTGTCGGCCCTTAATGCCATAGAGGCCGGCGAAGATGTGCGCAACGACAGCAAGGGTTGCGGCGGCGTGATGCGCGTGGCCCCCGTGGCTCTTTTAGGACGGAAATTTACCGACATCGCATCGGCCGAAGGGCGCGACTATGCAGTGAGGACCGGCGGCGAGGCTGCAAAGCTAACCCATCGGCATCCGCTGGGCTGGTTGCCGGCCGCGCTGCTCACCGATTTGCTTCTGCGGATTCTCGACTGCGAGGGAGCTGTGACGCGGCCTATGTTCGGGCGTTTCGTTGAAGAAGGGCTCGATACAATGCGTCGCCTTTATCCCGAAACGGGCCGTGATATCGATGCTCTTGCCTCGCTTTGCACCCGGGCGTTGCGGCTCGCATCTGAGGATATGCCCGACGCGGGAGCCATCCACCTCATCGGCGAAGGCTGGGTGGGAGACGAGGCTTTGGCAATAGCGATTTACTGCACGGCGCGCCATATTGGCGATTTCGAGGTGGCACTGGTGGCTTCGGTCAACCACGGCGGTGATTCCGACTCTACCGGCTCAATCACCGGAAATCTTATCGGTGCCGTGCTCGGATACAGGGCAATCCCCGAAAAATATCTGCGCGACCTCGAATTGCGCGACGTGACCGAGGCTCTTGCGCGCGACCTCGCCGCAGGCCCCTGCATATCTGAATACTGCGATATGTCGACGCCCGAACAACGGCAATGGTATGCCCGCTACTGCTATCACGAGCCGGCGGGGATTGATATTGACGTGCGTCGGCGCATACGCGTCGTTACCGGCGATATCACCGACCTTGACGTGGATGCTGTTGTAAACGCGGCCAACTCGTCGCTGCTTGGCGGCGGAGGCGTCGACGGCGCTATCCACCGCGCGGCCGGCCCCGGATTGCTCGAGGAGTGCCGCAAGCTGGGCGGATGCCCTGCGGGCGAAAGCCGCCTTACCGGCGCCTACCGGTTGCCGTCGGAATATGTTATCCACACTGTGGGCCCGCGATGGCGAGGCGGCAACTCAGGCGAGGCTGCATTGCTGGCCTCGTGCTACGACACGGCTGTCGACCTTGCCGTGGAGGCGCATCTGCATTCGGTGGCATTCCCATGTGTGTCGACCGGCATTTACCATTATCCGCGTCAAGAGGCGGCCCGCATAGCCGTTGACACGGTGGTTAGGCGTATGCTCGCCGATTTTCACGGCACCGTCACCTTCTGCTGTTACAGGTCGGAGGATGCCGCTATCTATGAGGAGCTGCTGCGCTCAGGCCGGTGAGAGGGTCGACAGGATATGCTCGAGCTCGGCCGACGACACGTTGGTGGTGAGTTCGCCGCGACGAGCCACCGAGATGCGTCCGGTCTCTTCTGACACTACGATGGCCACGGCGTCGGTGGCCTGGGCTATCCCTAAGGCCGAGCGGTGGCGCAGGCCCAGCGAACGGGGGATGTCGTCGGCGTGGCTTACGGGAAGAATGCACCCCGCGGCCTTTATCGTGTCGCCCGAGATGATGAGCGCGCCGTCGTGGAGAGGCGAGTTCTTGAAAAAGATATTTTCGATGAGGCGCGTGTTGATGCGCGCGTCTATTTCATCGCCGGTGTGCACGTAGGCGTCGAGTGGCATTGTCTGCTCTATCACGATAAGCGCGCCGGTGCGCGATTTGGCCATCGACATGCAGGCGTATACCACCGGCATCACGTTGGCGCGGGCGCGGTCGGCGTCAAGCTCCATTCTGTTGTGGTTGAATATGTTGCGCAGAAAGCTCCATCGCTTGTGCGAGCCAAGCTCCACCAAAAAGCGTTTAATCTGGTCTTGAAAGAGGATTACGAGGATTAGCAGCCCTATGCTCATGAATTTGTCGAGGATACCCCCGATAAGGCGCATCGTGAATATCTCGGAGGCGAGAACCCACACTACGATGAAAGCCATCACGCCGTAGAAGATGTTGAGCGTGCCGGATTCTTTCATCAGTTTGTATATGTAGTAGAGGAGGACGGCTACGAGAATTATATCGATGGCGTCTTTTATGCTGAATTCGAGCATTGGCAGTGGGAGAGTTTGGAAGTTGGGGAAGATTGGAAGTTGTTAACAAGAATCGTATGATTCCTAAGCAGCCTATGATTCCTATATATCAGGATAGGTTGTTGAGGAGTGCGAGATGGATTTTTATGGCTTCGAGGGCCGGAGCCGGGTCGTGGACGCGGAGTATGGCCGCGCCGCGTTCGAGAGCCAGGGTGTTGAGCACGGTGGTGGCGTTGAGAGCCTCGTTGGCGGTGATGCCGAGCAGGCGTGTGGCCATCGACTTGCGCGAGATGCCAACGAGCAGCGGACATTCAAGCGTCCGGAACTGGCCGAGGTGAGCGAGGAGGTTGTAATTCTGGTCAAGGTTCTTGCTGAATCCGAATCCCGGGTCGGCTATTATGTCGGCTATGCCTGCCGAGCGGGCTGCGTCGATGCGGCGGGCTGTCTCGGCGAGGATTTCGGCGGCGGGGTGGGCGTAGGTCTGGGGAGAGTGCATCTCGGCGGGCGACGACCCGCGCAGGTGCATGAGTATGTAGGGCACGCGCAGGGAGGCAACAGTGGGCAGCATCTCGCTGTCGAAGAGGCCGCCGGAGATGTCGTTGATTATGTCGGCTCCGGCTTCGACGGCAGCACGGGCCACAGAGGCGCGGAAAGTGTCGACGGAAACGGGAATGTCGCCGCTAACGCGGCGCACGGCCTCGGCAGCCATGACTATGCGGCGCGTCTCCTCGTCGACAGGGATGTCGCCGGCTCCGGGGCGGGTGGAATATGCGCCAATGTCGATAAACGATGCTCCTTGTTCGATAAGCGCCTCGGCGCGCCGGCTTATCTCGGCGGCCGACGCCGGGGTGCGGCTTTGAGAGTAAAACGAGTCGGTGGTGATGTTGAGAATCGCCATCACCGCCGGCTCGCTGTAAGTGTGGAGGGTGCCCCGTATGTTGAGTGTATAGGGCGTCATAATTTCAGGAGGGCTTAATTTTTGTTGGCGCGTTTGCGCTCGATTTCGTCGAGTATTATCTTGCGGAGGCGCAGATGGTGGGGTGTCACTTCCACGTATTCGTCCTCCTTGATGTATTCGAGGGCTTCTTCGAGGCTGAATACCACGGGGGGCACGATGCGGGCCTTGTCGTCGGCTCCGGAAGCGCGCATGTTGGTGAGCTTCTTCGACTTGGTCACGTTCACCACTATGTCGTTGTCCTTGGCGTTCTCGCCCACCACTTGTCCGGCATATACCTCTTCCTGGGGGAAGATGAAGAAGCGGCCGCGGTCTTGCAGCTTGTCGATGGCATAGGCATAGGCCGTGCCGGCTTCCATGGCTATGAGCGAGCCGTTGGTACGACGCTCGATGTCGCCTTTCCAGGGCTGGTATTCAAGGAAGCGGTGAGCCATGATGGCCTCGCCGGCAGAGGCGGTGAGCACATTGTTGCGCAAGCCGATGATGCCTCGCGAGGGGATGTGGAATTCCATATGTACACGACCGTCGGTCTGGGCGTTCATCGACACCATCTCGCCTTTGCGGCGTGTTACCATGTCGATTATCTTCGACGAGAATTCCTCGGTGGTGTTGATGGTGAGCAGCTCCACGGGCTCGCATTTGCGTCCGTCTATTTCCTTGATGATTACCTGGGGCTGGCCCACTTGCAGCTCGTAGCCTTCGCGGCGCATGGTCTCGATAAGCACCGAGATGTGGAGCACGCCTCGGCCCGACACGGTCCACACGTCCTGATGGTCGTCCTTGCGCACGCGCAGGGCGAGGTTGCGGTCGAGTTCGCGGATGAGGCGGTCGTGGATGTGGCGCGAGGTCACATATTTGCCGTCGCGGCCGAAGAATGGGCTGTCGTTGATGGTGAATGTCATCGACATTGTGGGCTCGTCGATGGCGATGCGGGGCAGAGCCTCTGGATTGTTGATGTCGGCCACGGTGTCGCCGATTTCAAACCCTTCGATGCCCACGAGAGCGCATATGTCGCCCGATTTCACGGAGGATACTTTCTTGCGGCCCATGCCTTCGAAGGTATGAAGCTCTTTGATGCGCTGTTTCGAGATAGAGCCGTCGGCCTTGATAAGGGCAATATCCATGCCCTCGCGGATTTCGCCGCGGTGAACTCGGCCTATGGCTATACGGCCTACATACGACGAGAAGTCGAGCGAGGTGACAAGCATCTGGGCGTCGCCTTCGATGGTCTCGGGGCCGGGGATGTGCTCGATGATGGCGTCGAGCAGCGGCAGGATGTTGTCGGTGGGCTTTTCCCAGTCGGTGCTCATCCAGCCTTCCTTGGCCGAGCCGTAGATTGTGGGGAAATCGAGCTGCTCCTCGGTGGCGTCGAGCGAGAACATGAGGTCGAACACCATTTCCTGCACCTCGTCGGGGCGGCAGTTGGGCTTGTCTACCTTGTTAATCACCACGATAGGTTTCAGTCCGATTTGTATTGCTTTCTGGAGCACGAAGCGCGTCTGGGGCATCGGGCCTTCGAAAGCGTCGACAAGCAGGAGGCATCCGTCGGCCATGTTGAGCACACGCTCCACTTCGCCGCCAAAGTCGGCGTGCCCCGGGGTGTCGATTATGTTTATCTTGTGGTCTTTGTAATTTATAGATACGTTCTTGGAGAGGATTGTGATGCCGCGTTCGCGTTCGAGGTCGTTGTTGTCGAGGATAAGGTCGCCGGTCGACTGATTGTCGCGGAAGAGGTGGCCGGCCATCAGCATTTTGTCGACTACTGTTGTTTTGCCGTGGTCGACGTGGGCAATGATGGCGATGTTTCTGATGTTTTGCATTTTCGTCTTTATATTTGGGCGCAAAATTACAAAAAAACGTTAAATCCTACAAGAAAACGGTGTTAAAAGTTGGGAAGCCGGGGAATATAAGATATAGGAGTCATAGGAAGCATAGGCTGCCTATGACTCCTATGTTTCCTATGACTCCTAAGATTCCTATAATAGCTAAGATGCCTGCGATTTATCTCGAAGTGGAGGAGTAGGTGGTCCAGTCGGCGAGGGTGTCGGCGGCGATGCGGCGCATGTGGGCGGCTTTTTTGCCGTCGAGGCCTTCGGGCACGAAGGTGATTTTTTCGGGCGATTCGCCAAATATCACGGCATATTCGAGGCAGGCGGCGAGGTAGGTGGCGGCAAGGGTGGGGTGGCGGTTGTCGGTGTAGAGCTCGGCGAAGGCGTCGGCTCCGTCACGGTTGTAGATCATTTCATAGGCGAGGCCTACGGGACTCACTACCACGCCGGGGATGTCGCGAGCGGCGTTGAGATAGCTGCGTTTCAGCTTGGCGGTCTGGGCTTTTATGTCGTCGGCGTCGGAGTAGGCCCAGTTCATGGGCAGGATGATTGTGGGGGTGGATTCGGGATACTTGTCGAGCAGAGCTTTTTTCCACAGGAGCACCGACTGGGCGAAGGCTTCTTCGGCGGTGCGCGGCAGGGCGCTTTGCTCCTGGAGGATTATGAAGTGCCAGGGGCGGCTCATGGCCATGTCGTGGGAGAGCGGGTCGTTGAAGTGGAATATGAGTGTGCGTCCGAGCTGTGTGCGGGCTTGCCAGCGGGCGTCTTTTCCCATGGCCGCGGCCATGGCGTTGAACATGGCGGGCTGGTTGTTGTAGTCGATGAGCGAGTTGTTGAGCGAGAGGATGTCGATGGCCTGCGCCGAGGCGGCAATGGCCAGCAGGGGCAGCAGAAGTGTGATGATTATTCTTTTCATGTCATGGTATTTGAAAAGCGCGGCCACAGATGCGGCCACGCTTTGAGTTGGAAAATAAGTTCGATTGTCTTATTTTTTGAAGTAGCGGCGATAGAGGCCTTGGAAGCCCTGGCCGTGGCGAGCTTCGTCTTTTGCCATTTCGTGCACGGTGTCGTGGATGGCGTCGAGATTGAGCTCTTTGGCGCGGCGTGCGATGCGCATCTTGTCGGCGTTGGCGCCGGCTTCGGCTGCCATGCGCTTTTCAAGGTTGGTCTTGGTGTCCCATACGCATTCGCCGAGGAGTTCGGCGAATTTGGAGGCGTGTTCGGCTTCTTCGAGGGCGTAGCGTTTGAAGGCTTCGGCGATTTCGGGATAGCCTTCTCGGTCGGCCTGGCGCGACATGGCCAGATACATGCCTACTTCCGAGCATTCGCCGTTGAAGTGGGCGGTGAGGTCTTTTATCATTTCTTCGTCGCAACCTTTTGCCACGCCGATTTCGTGTTCGGTTACGAAAGCGAGGTCTTCGTCATTGTCGACGAGTTCTTTGAATTTCGACTTGGGAGCGCCGCAGAGGGGGCACTTTTCGGGGGCTTCGTCGCCTTCGTGTACGTAGCCGCAGACTACGCAGATGAATTTCTTTTTCATAGGTGGGTTAGTTGAAATCGTTTTTTGTTGTTTTGTTTCTACAAAGTAACGATTATTTATGCGATTTTCCAAATTTTCCGACGCATTTTTTTATTCATCTGTTGACGGGGCTGAAGCCTCGGGCTTGTGGCTCGTTTCTTCTTTTTCGTTGTCGAAGGCTTCGTAGGCCTCGACGATGCGCTGCACCAGGGCGTGGCGGATTATGTCTTTTTTACCGAATTCTATCTTGCCGATGCCTTTAACGTCGCGGAGCACGCGCAGGGCCTGGATGAGGCCCGACTGGGTGGAGCGCGGCAGGTCGATTTGGGTGATGTCGCCGGTGATGATCATCTTGGCGTTCATGCCCAGGCGGGTGAGGAACATTTTTATCTGGTGGGTGGTGGTATTCTGCGCCTCGTCGAGCACTATCACGGCGTCGTTGAGGGTGCGGCCGCGCATGAAGGCGAGTGGCGCGATCTGTATGGTCTTTGTCTCCATATACTCGCGGAGCTTCATGGCGGGTATCATGTCCTCGAGGGCGTCGTAGAGCGGCTGGAGGTAGGGGTCGATTTTGTCTTTCATGTCGCCGGGGAGGAAGCCGAGCTTTTCACCGGCCTCTACTGCGGGGCGCGAGAGGATGAGGCGGCGCACTTCTTTATTTTTGAGCATGCGCACGGCCATGGCTATGGCTATGTAGGTTTTGCCGGTGCCGGCGGGGCCCAGGGCGAATGTGAGGTCGTGGGTGGCTATTGTCTCCACGAGCTTTTGCTGGTTGGGCGTGCGTCCGATTATGGGCTTGCCGTTCACTCCGTAGATTATGGCCTCGTCTTGCTTTATGTCGCGCGGGGCCTCGCCGTGGACGATGTCGAGGATGGCTTCCTCGGTGAGGCGGTTGAATTCGGCGGCGTGGCTTTCGAGCTGGCGTATGGTCTTCTCGAATTGGGCTGTCTCGGCGTCTTCACCGATTACTTTTATCACGGAGCCCCGGGCGGCGATGCGGAGTTTGGGAAAGAGGTTGCGCACCAGCTGCATGTTGGCGTTGTTGACGCCGTAGAGGGTCACGGGGTCGGTTTTCTCTATTATGATTATTCTTTCAATCATGTTTTAAGGTCATTAAGGACTTTAAGGTCGTTAAGGTCGTTAACCTCGTTACGGTTCGGCCATGAGGGCGTCCATTTCTTCGGGCACGATGAAGATGTCGTCGGGCGAGGTGGGGCGCATGCCTGTATACCATTTGAAACGCGGCAGGTAGAAAAGAGTTCGCCGCGCCAGGTAGAGGGGCGTGACCGTGCCCGATGTCTCGGGCCACATTTTGAGCCTGACAATGTTGCGGTCGGCGAATGTGGCCGAGAGGAACGATGACTCGGCATTGAGTATCTTGTTGTAGGTCGAGTCGCTTTCCTGTGGCAGGAGGATGGCTTCGACGTTGCCGCTCACGTCGAGGCGCGTAAGCTCGCCGCCGGTGAAGTAGGCTGTCATTTCCTTGCCGGAGAGCTGGTTGAAGAAGTCGTCTTCTACGAGCTGGGCCGTGAAGCCGGTCTCGGGCAGGTCGGCGCGGTCGATGGTGGAGTCGTTGAGGTGGAGACGGATTATATTTCCGAATATCTGGCGGTCGTCGCTCCACACTATCGGGTGGCGGTACATGTAGAGCGTGGAGTCTTTTTGCTCGAAGCGCATGGAGTCGCACAGGCCTTGCATGTCGGAGCGGTAGAAGCGCACGCGCGGGTGGCATACTATCACCTGGTTGGTGTCGGGGCGCATCACCGGGGGGATGTGGCGGTAGGCCACGGAGTCGGGGGAGATGCTGTCGGCTATGACGCGCGCGGCCACGGCCTCGACGGTGTCGATGGTGCGGAACGAGAATATCTCGCGGCCGTGCATGTAGAGGGTGTCGCCTTGGGAGTATTCCTTGGCCAGGGCGCGGCCTGTGACGTAGGCCGAGTCGGTGAGCTCGTTATAGAATCCGTAGTCGCCTTCGAGGGTGGTGTGGCTTGCGGAGTCGGTGAGCACCATCGAGCCGAATGCCTCGCCGTAGCCTCGGGCGCGGTCGTAGTAGAGGGAGTCGCCGGTGAGGGTGGCTCCGGAGTTGGCGCGCACGGTCGATCGCATGTAGAGACTTGCCTGCTCGGTCTCGGTGTTGTATGTGCCGGAGCTGGTGAGGATTGTGGCTTGGGGGTTGACGATGCGCGATGGGGCCGACAGCTCGGCTATGTGGGTGGTGGTGTTGTAGTAGAGGGTGTCGGTGTATATGTCGAGTGTGTCGCCGTCGGATATCGAGTTGAGGCGCACGTCGGTGTAGAAGTTGGCTTCTTTTGTGGAGGGTACGTATTCGCCCTCGATCGACATCAGCCGGTTGCGTTGGTCGGTGAGGGTGCCTCCCACGGTGTAGTAGCCGAGCTCGAGTCGCATATCGTAGATAAACTGGTCGGTGCGGAGGGTCACGTCGCGGTTGATCATGCGCACGGGCGCTCCGTAGAGTACGGCTATTTCCTCGCGTCCGTCGTAGTTGAGTTCGTCGGCGTAGACAAAGAGGGTGTCGCCCTGCTCCATGCGCACGTTGCCGAATGCGTCCATCGATTCGGTTGTGGGCACGTAGTGGGCCGAGTCGCAGTACATGAGCATGGCTCCGCGCGAGAAGCGCACGTTGCCGGTGAGCACGAGAAATGAGTCGGATGTGGTCTTGTTGAGGCGGTCGGCATGCTCGAGGAACACGCGCCCGGGGGCCGTGCGGCTTGCCGCGGGTATCTGCGGCTCGATCCGGGGCAGGGGAGCGGGGTCGGGCATCAGGGCCTGCATCGCCATTGGAGCGGCGACGGCGCAGATTGCGGCGGCTATGGACAGGCGGCGGCTTGTGGCGGTGTGCATTTTAGCGCTGTTTTATCCAGCCTTTATGTGCGAATTGGCAGTCGCGCCAGCCGTCTTCGATGCGGATGTAGGTCTCGTCGATTTTTTTCTGGAGCCAGTCGGCTATTATTTTTTGGCTCTGGCTGTCTTCGTACATTCCTTTTATCTGCTGGAAGTCGTCGGCGAGGTTGGCCTTGTGGGCTTCGATGCGGTTGGTGAGCAGCACTATGGCCACTTGGTCGCGGTCGCGCTTGGGGTCTTTCATCACGAAAGGCTCGGAGATTTCGCCGGGTTGCATCGACGCCACCTTGCGGGCTATTTCCTGGGGCAGCTGCGACATTTCGAAGCGAGTGGTGCCGGTGGCCTGGTTCACCATCACGCCCTGGCTGTAACGGGTGTCTTTGTCCTGGGAGATGTAGCGGGCGGCTTCGGCAAATGTGAGGCGTTTGTGGTCGACGATGTCGGCGCGCACCGAGTCGAGGCGCGTAATGGCCTCGGCGAGGTCTTTTTCGGCCACTTTGGGGCGCAGCAGGATGTGGCGCGTGTTGATGCGGTCGCCGCGCTTCTCGATGAGCTGTATTATATGGAAGCCATATTCGGTCTCCACTATTTTCGATACTTTCTTGGTGTCGTTGAGGTTGAAAGCCACCGCGGCATATTCGGGCACGAGCTGGCCGCGGCCCATGAATCCGATTTCGCCGCCGCGCATGCCTTCGGGGGCTTCGGAGTACATGATGGCGAGGGTGGAGAAGTCGGCCTCGCCGGAATTGACGCGCTCGGCATAGTCGCGCAGGCGGGCTTTCACGTCGTCGATTTCCTGGCGGGGAATTGCGGGGTTGAGCGTTATCACCTGCACTTCAACCTGCAAGGGCACGAAGGGAATTGAATCTTCGGGCAGGCGGTCGTAGTAGCGGCGCACGTCGGAGGGCGTGGGCTTGATGTCTTTTGTGAGCTCCTGCTGCACCTGGCGCACACGGTAGCGGTCGCGCATCGACGAGGCGTAGTACTCGCGTATCTCAGGCATGGGCTTGCGGAAATATTGCTCCACTTTCTCGCGCGAGCCAAGGTTGGTGATCAGGTAGTTGATCTGGCCGTCGACCTGCTGCTGTATCATGGCTTCCTGCACCTCCACGGTGTCGATGTCGGCCTGATGGAGGAAAAGACGCTGTACGGCTATCTGCTCGGGGAGCACGCAGTAGGGGTCGCCGTTGATAGGCACGCGCTCGTTCTGGTGGTCGATATACGCCTGCTCGATTTCAGATTTGTAGATGGGGTCGTCGCCTATGACCCATGCCACTTCTTCGGCGATATTGTTCTGTGCTGCGGCCCATGAGGCGCAGATGGCCGCGAGGGCTATTATAATGTATGACTTTTTCATCGGATGAATGAGTTTGCGCAAAAGCATATATGTATCAATTTGCAAAGGTAATGTTTTTTTCGGTATCAGTGTGCAATGTTACATTTATTAACATTTGCTCCGAAAGCAAGTAACTATTCAGCGGACGCGCCGATGTAGTCGCCGTTTAGAAAAGGGCGAGGATTGCGTTGTAGGGCGAGTTGCCGTGCTTCTTGGTTGTCTCGACGATTGAGTGCAGATTCATGAAGGCATCGGCA
>Ga0209064_1001413_pt1 | contig 37245 bp, 31 predicted proteins | sample Inofromicrocosms_FD_187498 | JGI IMG/M metagenome (GOLD analysis project Ga0209064, IMG submission 187498) | Mouse cecum microbial communities from Vienna, Austria - Inoculum for glucosamine and mucus D2O microcosms (SPAdes) (version 2) | ecosystem: Host-associated > Mammals > Digestive system >... | reverse complement strand
TAGTAATTCCATCTGACATAAGCAAATAAAACCGCATCTAATTTCTATAAAATCAACAGATTAAACGCCTCTATCGGTATAACGTCTATTCAACATTATCGCCGTAACATGTCCGCTGAATAGTTACATGTTAATAGTTAAAAAAGTTATCAATTGTTTTGCAAATGTATCAATTGTGCAGGGGTAAAGTGTTGAACAGTAATATTTTATCGGTAGTCAATATCTCTTGGCAAGAGTGCATTGACTAAGCGTCTTTGGCAGATGCATTGCAACGATAGAATCATATAAATTATAGTATATATGTAATAAATAGTGTTCAATTTTTATCAATTCTAAGGAAAAAGAAAAATGAAAAGAATCACATCATTCATTTTGCTTTGTGCCGCTATGCTGGTGGCCAATGCTCAATCCCGGCATGTTTACGGGCGTGTGGTTGATTCCGACAATGACGAGCCTCTGATAGGTGTGTCAGTCATGCCGGTTGGAGGCGGGGCCGGAACGGTTACCGATCTGGATGGAAATTTCTATCTTGGCCTTGACAACACGGTATCTCAAATTAAGGTTTCATATGTAGGTATGCAAACCGAAACACTTGAAGCGCATTTCGGTGAGGAAATGCTGATTAAAATGAAAAGCCTGGACTATGCGCTTGACGAGGTCATTGTTGTGGCTTATGGCACATCGACCAAAGGTGCATATACGGGTTCTGCGTCGGTTGTCAACGCTGCGCAACTTGAGGACCGTCTCGTGACAGATGTCACAAAAGCACTGTCGGGTACTGTGGCCGGTGTGCAGATACAGAGCGCGAGCGGTCAGCCCGGAACCGAGCCTGTGGTGCGCATACGAGGCGTGGGCTCAATCAACGCCGGCATGGATCCTCTGTATGTCGTAGACGGGATTCCGTTCGACGGGGGCATGAATTCCATAAACCCACAGGATGTTGAATCTATCACAGTGCTCAAAGATGCCGCCTCGGCAGCCCTGTATGGCGCCAGGGGAGCAAATGGCGTGATTCTTGTGACCACGAAGAAGGGCCGCGAGGGCAGGAAAATTACGTTGGATGCCCGATGGGGTGTAAATTCACGTCAGGTGCCGAGATATGATGTAATCACATCTCCGTCAGATTATATGCTTGCGGTATATAACTCACGTCGCAATTATTATATATATCGTGGTCAGTGCGAGGAAGCCGCATATGGTTTTGCGGTAAATGGCAATAGTAAAGACCCCGGCCTTAATGGCAAGCCGGGACAGAACGCGCTCGGCTACCAGATGTGGACCATACCCGACGGACAGAGCCTGGTGCTGCCCGACGGCACATTCAATCCGGAGGCCACGCTCGGTTATTGCGACGGAACAAATTATTTCATTCCTGATGACTGGCAGAAGGAGTCCTATCGCAACGGTTTCAGGCAGGAGTATAACTTGTCTGTACAGGGAGGCAGTTCTGCCGGCACATACATGATTTCAGGTTCGTATCTGGAGGATGAAGGCTCGATAGTATGCTCGTCTTTTCAGCGCGCGACAGTGCGTGCCACAGGAGATTATGATTTATACAAATGGCTGAAAGTGGGCACCAACATGCAGTATACGTATGAATGCACCAACAGTCCTAATGGCCAGACTGAGACAGGATACTCAGACAATGTTACATACATGGCCGACTATATTGCGCCTGTGTATCCGATGTATATAAGAGATGCCGAGGGCCGCGTTATGCGTGACGCGGTGTCCGGACAGCCCCTGTATGACTATGGCATGAAAGGCCTTGGCCTTCCGTATTCGCGTGCGTTTGTCGCCGGGGGCAATCCGACCGGCTCACTAATCTACGACAAGAGCGCATATATGCATGATGTATTCAATGGCAAATGGTTTGTGCAGGTAAAGCCGCTTGACGGACTCACATTGACCGGGACAATGGGATATTATCTGAGCCATCGGCAGTATGACTTTTTCTCCAACGACAAATACGGTCAGAGTTCTACTTATCATGGCTCAGTCAGGCAAAGTGCTTCCCGCAACAGTTCAGTCAATCTGCAAGGCCTCGCAAATTACAAATGTTCTTTTGCCGATAAGCATAATATGGATTTCTTTCTTGGATATGAGCAGTATTCCCTCAATATGTCGGGAATATGGGGCAGTGGCCGTAATGTATATAGCGGATTTAACCACACGCTGTCAAATATAATCGACAACAAGGAACTTGGCGGCGAAAAGGATTATTATGCGACAAGAGGCATATTTGGCAGGGTAAACTATAATTATGACAACCGCTATTTTGGAAGCGTGTCGTACCGCCGTGACGCGTCTTCACGATTTGCCCGCGACCACAGATGGGGCAATTTCTGGAGCCTTAGCGCCGCGTGGGACATATCTAATGAAGAATTCTTCGAGCCTCTTTCCCCGGTTGTTGATTTTTTGAAGTACAAAATATCATTCGGCCAGCAAGGCAACGACCAGATGGCACAGGGAGGAGTAATAAATAACTACCCCTATATCGACCAATACAATCAGGGCGGAGCCAATGGCGTATGGTCGGTAGGCACGCTGTTCTTCAAAGGAAACCCCAATCTCACATGGGAGACGTCGAACTCGTTCAACACCGGATTCGATTTCAGCCTCTGGCACGGCATGCTCTCCGGAAGTCTTGAATACTTCATGCGTCAGACCGACGACATGCTGTTCTTCAAGCCCACCGGCTTATCATCAGGATATTCGTCGGTACCAATGAACATAGGCTCGATGCGCAACAGCGGCATTGAACTCGACCTCAATTTCCGTCCGGTTGCAACAGATAGATTTACATGGGACCTCAACCTGAATCTCACATATATAGACAATAAAATAATCAAACTTGCTCCCGAGTTGAACGGACGTTGGCAATCCGGAAGCCAGATATTTGAAGAAGGGAAGAGCCGTTATCAGCTCTATCTCGTCAAATATGCGGGAGTAGACCCCGACAACGGCTCGTCGTTGTGGTGGGGACGTCATGCCGATGGCACTGAATTCAAGACAGCCGATTTCAATGTCGCATACAATGGCGACAAATCCACCGGCGACGTATCCAACCGTCAGGCCACGGGCAACATGCTTCCTCCTGTTTATGGCGGTTTCGGAACCTCGCTTCAGGCGTTCGGATTTGACTTCTCAATGCAGTTCGCCTACCAGCTGGGCGGACGTATCCTTGATTCCGGATACCAGCAGTTGATGAACGGCGCATATCAGGAAGACAAAGGCTCCGCGCTCCATAAGGACCTGCTCAATGCATGGACGCCGGAATCGCCGTCGGGTTCTGTGCCTCGTCTTGACTGGGGTGCAAAATATACAGGCGCCACCAGCGACCGCTGGCTTACAAGTTCGGATTATCTGTCGCTCAATAACATTTCATTGGGCTACACCCTGCCCAAGTCGCTTACATCAAAAGTCGGCCTTGAATCAATCCGGATATACGGCGCCGCCGATAATGTGGCCCTCTGGAGCAAAAGGAAAGGCATGGATCCGCGGCAGAGTTACATACAGAGTTACGCCGGTTACTACGCTGCGCTGCGCACCATCTCGGGAGGTATAAAAGTTACGTTATAACAAGTTGTCAAAAAATCCAAAATGAGAATAATTAGAAACATAATACTGCCGGCGGCGTGTGCTCTTGCGCTGGCCTCATGCAACAACCTCGATACAGAACCGATAGGCTCCACTCTCACCTCCGACCAGCGAGAGGAAGTGATAAAGGAGCAGGCTGCAAAACTTCAAGCCACGGTATCGGGCGTGTACGGCAATTTCTATGCCTATCAGAATGTATATGATGACTTTTTCGATTTCGGTCTGCCATCAATTATCACTATGCTCAACCAGAGAAGCGAGGGGCTTGTGTCTGCATCATATGATTACGGCTGGTTTGCCGAATGTGGACAATTTTCCGACAACACTCCCACCACTCCTTACGCGCGAATCATCTGGGGCACATTCTACAATACAATCTATTCTGCCAATCAGGTGATGGACATAGTTGGCAAGAATGCCGACGACCCTACGCTCCGCTTCTATATGGCTCAGGCCCTCGGGGCAAGGGCTTACAGTTATTGGATGCTTGCCCAACTTTGGCAATTCAGCTATGCGGATAATCCCGAGGCGCCGTGTGTTCCGGTCATAACGGAAGAAAATGCCGAGACGGCAGCAGTCGACGGTATTGGACGTGCGACAGTACGGGAGGTATATGACCGGATACTCGACGATATAGATACGGCAATCGGATATCTGGACGGCAATCCTGTCGAGAGGGAAGACAAACGCTATATCGACATAGCGGTACTCTATGGACTGAGAGCGCGTGCAAATCTTTGCATGGGTAAATACGACGAGGCCTATGAGGATGCAAATGAGGCTGTCGCACGCACAGAGGCCACCCCTCTGTCGGCAACTGAGGCTTCTGTGCCGGGCTTCAACAATGCCGGCGCCCACAATTGGATGTGGGGCATAATAATCGAGGAGCCAGATGCCAACGGCCTCTATACATACTCCGGATTTATGGGGTCGTTCTCGTATGGCTATGCCTATGCCGGGCAATGGCAACTCATCAACAGCCGTCTTTTCGGCCGAGTGCCGTCGGAGGATGTAAGAAAAGGCTGGTGGATAAATCCTGAGACCCGCAATTCCATAGCCGACAACTACTCCGCCACCTATGAAGGCATGTCAGCTTCGGAATATCTTGACGCTGTTGAGGCTCCGGAATATGCTGTTGTGAAATTCGCACCATACAACGATGTGCTCATGCAGACCACCGGGGCCGTCGATATTCCGCTTATGCGCGTAGAGGAGATGTATCTCATAGCGGCAGAGGCAAGAGCCATGGCCAATGCTTCCGATGGCAAGAGCCTTATTGAATGGTATGTAAACAAATATAGATGGACTGATTCGGCCACGCCCTACGCATGCAATGCAACTTCGTCGGAGCAAGTGCGTGACGAGATATTCTTCCAGCGTCAGATTGAACTTTGGGGCGAAGGTTTTGAATATATCGACCGATTGCGGCTGAATAAAGGCATCGACCGGCGCAATGCCAATTTCAATCCGGACTGGGCTTTCAACATCCCGCCAAAAGCGGCGGTATTGCTTTACCAGATTCCACAGGCCGAGATTGAGGGTAATCCCGGAATCACGCAGGCCGACCAGAATCCGGCCGGAAACGCGCAATTATAAACTGAAACCGATATAAGAATGAGGGTGTATCAAAATCCTGATGCGCCCTCTTATCGTAACATGTTGAAATACAAAAAACAAAGCCTCGACTTTCCCAAGCCGAGGCTTTGCTATGTCAAAAAGTTTATATAACTTAGTGACATAAAACAAATTAAATGTCTACAAAGTTACACTTTCGGGATTACAATCCCAAACAAATGATACTTTTTACGCAACGTCTTGACAAAAACAAACATGCTGCGAGGCACAGCTTCGCAGTGCTTTTGAACCCTCATAACAGACCGGGCTTGTCGGCAGAATGCCGACAAGCCCGGTTATCAAAGGAATTCAGGATTTAACGTCCGCGCGGTTTTGCCGGGTGGAATCTTATTGTTGCCGCGCAGTTAAATGGAGGGTTTCCAAGAAGCGGGCGACTGTCGCCTTGTCGCCGGAATATTTGCCTTTGTCTTCGCTTAGCTTGCATGTCTGTGAATAGAACGGCCATGACTCGGTAATTTTGACGTCGGTGAGTTTTATCACGATGTTGCGGGGTTTTACACCGGCAAAATCATTCGTGAAATGTGTCCCTATGCCATACGACGGGAGGCATTTGTCGGCGGCATATTCCTGAATCTCTATCGCGCGGTCAACATTAAGGCCGTTGCTGAATACTATCTGTTTTGTACGAGGGTCGATATTCAATGAGCGGTATTTGTCGATGATAAGGTCGAGCTGCTCGCGGTTGTCGCCGCTGTCAACCCGCAGGCCTTTGAACATATTGGCGTAGTCGGTAGAGAAGTTAAGGCTGAATATCTGCCAACCATATGTGTCATAAAGGAATGTTCCCAATGCGCCGCGATACGTCTGCGACCACTTTGTCATGGCTATGTGGTTTGCCATGAGCGGGCCGTACATTCCGGCTATGGCGCATACAAACTCATGCGCCATAGTGCCTATCGGGGTAAGACCGTATTTCATAGCCAGATACACGTTGCTGGTGCCGGTGAAGCGGCCGGGCCCTTGTAAGTTTTTCTGACAATCCGACATGGCACGTACTGCGGTGTCCTGAGCCTCGAACGAGGCACGGCGACGTGTGCCGAAATCGCTGAACACGCATCCGGCATCAATCAGCCTGCGAGCCTTGTCGTAGGAGCGGCTGTAATAATCGGTGTAGTCAAACTGCCTGTTCTCGCCGGTCTCGATATAATATAACTCTGATACTATCGCAAGCACCTTTACTTCAAGCAAAATGGTATTGCTCCAGCAACCCTCGAACTCGATATGCAGATGCCCCTCGCCATCTTGCCACACTTTTGCCCAGTTGCGGTCGTAACGGAAACCCCGGAGAAAACTCATGAACCATGCGGGGATATAATTGCACTTCCGGCGCATGAAGGCTATTTCCTCATCGGTAATCCTGAGATTTTCCAACATGGCAATCTGCTCCATGACAAGGCCGGCAAATCCGGGTGGATACACCGTGTTGTCGCGGTCGTTGAACTTATATTTGACCCGGGTGCGGGGAAAACATTCTATAACCGCACAACACATCGTGAACTTATATAAATCATCGTCGGTAAAATGTTGTATAATCTGTCGCATGATAAATGTTGTTATACTGTGTCATTAACTATTATGCCGCGGCCCTCGCGCCATGCCCCGTGTCATTGTTAAATACAGAATCTACTGTTGCTGTGTATCAATTTATAAAACAATTAACTAAGACTCAATGTTTCCATCAGGCCTTAATCGTTGCGTCGCAACAGAGCATCTATTTAAGCGCCCGATGCAGAATCGGTAAAAGTGATACATATACATGGATAATTGATACATTCGTCTCATTATTATATCCTAATTTTGCAATGAATTTATATTAATATCATGAAAATATATAAAATCTTTTTATCGGTTTTGTTCGCTGCCGTTGCGCCGGGTGGTTACGGGCATGAACATGCAATAACTGATATTGAAACCAATACAGCTGTCATGGAAAAAATAAACATAGGAAAGGAACTCGCGCTATATCCAACGCCTGTAACGGTGGTGGGGGCGGAAGTCAACAATAAGGTAAACTGGCTTGTTGTGTCGCATGTCGGAATCATCGGGCATGACCATATACTCGTGAGCATGAGCGACCGTCATTATACCAATCAAGGAATAATTGAATCTAAAAAACTTTCGGTCAATATCGTTGACAGTGAGATGCTCCCGAAGGCTGATTATGTAGGGACTGTCAGTGGGGAGCAGACAGATAAATCTGATGTCTTCGCTTGGCATCGTGGCGAAAACGGTTCACCGGTCATCGACGATGCTCCGCTTACGATGGAACTTGATGTTGTAGATGTGTACAAGACAGAAGGATTCGACAATTTCATATGCACGATAGCCAACACCTACGCATCTGCTGAAATTCTTGACAGCGACGGCAATATCGACTACAATGTGCTTAAACCCGTGCTGTTTGAATTCCCGACATATTCCTATCTTGCAACCGGGGAGATTATAGGCCGATGCCGGCGTTTTGACGATGCGCCCTCGATGTGTCATAAGCAGCCCATGCAGCCCGACGGCATTATCAGGCTTTCAAAGATAGAGGTATATCCGGAATACCTCGACGAGTATCTACGGTATGCCACGGAGGTAGGGGAGGTGTCATTGCGTACCGAACCCGGTGTGCTTACAATGTATGCGGTTGCGGAGAAGGATAATCCGTGCAACATCACGATACTTGAAACTTATGCCGGCGAAGCGGCTTATAAATCACATATAGCATCGCCGCATTTTCAGAAATACAAGCAGGGCACCTTGCACATGGTAAAGAGTCTCGTGCTTTCCGACCAAAACGCCCTGAATCCCTCCAACGAGATAAAAAACTATATAAAACTCTGATTTATACGCTAATGCGCCCGTGGTCCGGTGCCGGTCCACGGGCGCATTAGTTATTGGATGGAGTCTTGTAGTTGTTCCTGTAATCGTGTTTCCTTTTGGAATATCTTACGGATTGTACGCCACTTGGGGAATATCGCAAAGGGGCGTATCGGGCCATAACTAACGGCAATTATGACTAATGACAAGATAGCGGCAATAAGCAGCCAGCCATATATTTCTTTCATTGAAACCACAAGTGCGTGTTGCTGAACTGTTCCGTACATTTGACCGAGAGGAACATGAATGATGTCGGTATTGAAGTCTGTCAGACGCGCTGAGATAAGAGAAGCATTTTTAGCCATTGTATGACGCAAAAATTCGCCTATAAGCGCAGGACCGAGAGCCGCACCCATAACCGCGCCCGTGAAGCCGTTGACTGTCAATGCCTGAGGGAATACAAAGAAATGCAGTCCGCTCTGGACTATTGAGGTCAAGAACACAATGGAGATTATCACCGATGCGAACCCACGGATGAAGAGCGGGAAGAAAAGCATCTCCTTTTCCACACCATAATCTATCATGAAATAGAACCAGCCGAGATATACAGCTGCAAAGGCAAATGCGATAGCAGTCATGGTCTTATATCTCCACTTATGCAGGGCGAATGTGAAATAAGTAAATGCGCATCCTACGGCAATACCGGCAAATACATACCAATTGAGGTCGATAAGGTTGGTTTCGTCAAAGCCGAGAATCGCGGCCGCATAACTGTGTTCAAACACATGTTCGGTTGCCATCAGTGTGAAGAAAATCAGATATATCAAGGATGCCCGTATGACATTGCGGTTTGTCAAAGCCTGAAAAGATATATAGGGATGATGAAGGAATGAAGCACGCCACAGATTGATGGCAAGGCATACCGCGCCTAATATTGTCGCTCCGACAATTTCCTCCGCTTCCCACCAATCGTAGAAGTTGCCGTAAACACATATAAATGTGAAGCACAACATGAAAACACTCCACAGCGCGGCACCAATCCAGTCGATACCCAATAGGGGTATCTGCATTGGGCCTTTCACGGGCTTGACAAGTATCAGCACCATTATCATCATAAGCACAAGCAGACCGCTCATAATCCAGTGCATATATTCCCACTGAGAGAAAAACGCGGTGTAGATGGTTGCTATGCCGCTCAGTTGAATCACGCCGTCAACGACAAGATAGACATAGCAGAAGAATATCGCCATATCACGCACCGGTGTGAGCCACAGCTGGATTGTTGAATTGCACACAAACGTTGCCCACATACGGAACCAGCCCGCGACAAAGCAGGTGGCGACCAGCAGGGGGACACTTGTCGTATTGGCGCAAATGAAATTAGCCGCAATGAGCACCGCTCCGCACACGAGCAGTCCTATCCGGTTGGAGAAGCGGAATTTGAGCCGGAACATCACGGCAAAATTTATAGACATTCCGACCAGCGACGCGTAACCGGCCATCAATATATCCTCCTGCATCAGCGCGGTGGAGCCGACCATATCGGTGGCTGCGGCAAGGTATATGCCGCCTGAGAACTGCACTATCAGCACGAAGAATATAAAAAGCCAGGGCTTTAATCTACGCGGCACATAGTTCGGAACGTCGGGTATATCGAATGGACCCTGAGGCCCGTGCCAATCTCCCATATCAGTATTTCACCTCACATTCCACATTCCATATCGGTGGCTGCGGCAAGGTATATGCCGCCTGAGAACTGCACTATCAGCACGAAGAATATAAAAAGCCAGGGCTTTAATCTACGCGGCACATAGTTCGGAACGTCGGGTATATCGAATGGACCCTGAGGCCCGTGCCAATCTCCCATATCAGTATTTCACCTCACATTCCACATTCATACCGGCACGCAGAAGGTTGAGGTCGGCATTGTCTGTCAATTCAATTCTCACGGGTATGCGCTGGCGCACCTTCACAAAATTTCCTGCCGAGTTGTCCTGCGGCAGCAAAGACAGCGCGGCTCCTGTCGCTGTGGATAATGAAACGACCTTACCTGTAAAAGTCTTGTCAGGAATGGCGTCAACCTTGATTTCAACCTCGCTTCCGGGGCGGATATGCACAAGCTGGGTCTCCTTGTAGTTTGCGGTGATCCAAACCTCCGAGCCATCAACTATATCGAGAAGAGTCTGCCCCGGTTGCACGAGCTGTCCTATCTGTATTTCCTTGCGTGAGGCATAGCCGTCGCAAGGGGCTGTTATGACGGTATATGAAAGGTTGAGTTCCGCAGTTTCAAGCAATGCTTTTGCAAGTTCAATTCCCGCATCATTCTGAGCTATGCGCTGGCGCGTTTCGGCAACTACCGATGATGTTGCCGAACGTTGACGGGCAAGCATCTCATAGCGGGCTTTCTTTGCCTTATAGTCTGTGTCCGCACCGTCATATTGCTGACGGGTGACGGCATCTTTCTCCAACAGTTTGCGATAGCGTTCAAGGTCAACGGCGGCATTTTCCATAAGCACCTTTGCCTCTGCGATTGATGCTTCACTTACAGCCTCATTTGCTGAAGCTACACCTACGCTGCGGTCAGCGACTGTTCGTCCGGCAATGGCATTCTGATAATCGGCATTTGCCTGAGCCACACGCAGGCGCATATCCGCGTCATCAATGATTACAAGAGTGTCACCTTTTTTCACCGGTTCATATTCCTTGAAACGGATTTCCTTGATATAGCCTTGCACACGGCTGTTGACAGGAACAATCTGACGCTGCACCTGCGCATTGTCGGTAAACTCCACATTGCCAAAGTGAATGAATTTGGAAGCCACCCAAAGGCCGGCAACGATGATTACGGCGAGAGTGATGATATAGGAGAGTATCTTTTTTGTACGGTGTTTCATATTTTTCCTGATGTAAACAGAAGTTTGTAATAATAGTAGATTATGTTGATGCGGGCGTTGACAAGCTGCTGTTCCGCGTCAAGTTTGGAATTGGCAGCATCAAGCATATCCGTTATGAGAGCCATGTCTGCGGAATAGCGTGTAAACACAGTGTTATAATTCCTTTCAGCAAGTTCAACACTTTTCTGCTGTGTGTTGAGTTCCTCGTATGACTCAAGATAGCGTATATAGTCGGCTCTGACCGCAAGTTCGGTGTTCTCCCGTGCCGCTGCAAGTTCGTCATTGGCGTGTACCGTTGCCGCACGGCTCCGGGATAGAGATTTGTTGGTCTTGAACAGCGATGAGATATTGTAGCTGACACCGACACCGACGTACCAATAGCTCAGATTGCGGTTTATAGGTGGCACCTCTACCAAAATTGGGCCGTCGATACTCCAACCGGCTTGTAATCCGATTTTGGGAAGACGCTCCGATTTAGTCAGGTCTTCCGCTTTCCGAGATATGTCAACCTTTGACTGCGCCAGTTTCAGCGTGGGCGAATTGACCGATGCTTCCGACTGCCATGACGACTCGCTTTGCGAGGGGAGCGACTTGTCAAGGATTGCAGAGTCGGGCACTATTACAGTACCATCCGGCAGTCCGGCGATAGTGACAAGGTTGTTGTTGAGAATGTCGATTGTGTTGTTGATTTTCACAAGTTGCAGTTCCAGATTTGACACAAGCAGTTCATAACGGGTTATGTCGTTTTGCAAAGCCACGCCCTGTTCATACCGGGCCTGCATCTCACCAAGCACTTTCCTCGCCTGCGTGATGTTATTCTCCACCACACCTCGCAGATTTGTGTACTTGTAAATATCAAGATAAAAGCCGGTGAGCTGGAAACGGATATTGTCGCGTTGCAGCTCGGTGGCATATCTGGAAGCCGTCAGTTTAAGTTCGGCAAGTTGTATGCCCGAGGTAATGGCACCGCCGGTATAGACCGGCTGGTTAACACTGAGCGACAAGGCGTTGCCGTAATGTGGTATCGGAGCCTTCTGATAGTCGGAGAAATTCCTTTTCGTTGTAAAGCCGTCGCCTATGTAGCTGAATGAAAGGGAGGCGTTTATGTCGGGAAGCCGTCCGGCACGGGCTGCTCTTATCTCTTGATTGGCTTCCTCCTCAGCGGAAAAAGAGGGGCGTAATTGCGCGCTGTATCTTTCAGCACTCTCAAATAACTGTTCAAGGGTTATTACCGAAGGGTTCTGACCGAAAGCACACACCCCTGCGCCCAACAGAACCGCGCTGAGCAGCCCTGTGAGCAATCGTTGATTGTTCATAAATCGGGGATATATTTAGAAATTAGTTGATAACAGTTGTCATCCGTCTATTTCCCGACGGTTCACAACCTGTCTGAATTTATGTCAGATGTGTGCAAAGGCTTGGCTTGCCGTACTCTTCCAATTCTCCTTGAAAGCGTAGTTCTGAACGTGCGATTTTGTTTCGCTGATTGTGATAAAAAATATAGTCATTTACTCACCGCTCTTTGTGAGCGGCACTGCAAAATTACAAAATATTTCGAAAATGTCTATAATCGGGATGTCAAATATTTTGCATCTGAATAATTATAAAATTACTTTTTGCAGCCATATTTCTTTTCAAAGATTTCGAAGTGGTCTACGCCCCATTTTAGCATTGAGTCTATGATGGGGAGAAGAGATTGGCCGAGTTCGGTTATTTGGTATTCTGAACGCGGAGGCAGCTCCGGAAAAATGGTTTTATTCACCAGCCCGTCTTCCACCATCTCTTTCAGCTGAATGTCGAGCACGCGGGGAGCGGCCTCCGGCAAGCACTTGTGAATCTCGCTCGGACGCATAGGCGAGCCGCTGCGCAATTCATCGAGAATACACGATTTCCATTTTGATTCTATCAGGCTCATTGTGAGTCTGAGGGGACAATCCAAGTCCACGGGTATCTTTTTTTCGTATGCCATTGTATTTTTATTCGTTTGATTCCGACTGTATATATTATCCACTGCAAAGTTAATCAATATTGCTGATAATAATGATACCGAAAAAATTTTCGGTATATGAAAAATTTTTCGGTACTTGACACAAATGAGATATAATAGTAATTTTGCACTCAGTAAATCAAATAAATATATTCAGAGATGAGAAACGAAATTAAAGAATATGAAGCTGTGGCTTTGGCCGCAGAGAAGTTTGTAAAGAGCGTAGCCGAAGGCAACAGCAGCTATGCAAAAGAACTGTTCACCGACGATGCCGTCCTGTTCGGTATCCTCGACGGAACTTTGGAGCATGGCTCCATCGAGCAATTCTATCACAATGTCGATACCGTCGCAGCCGGCGAGAACTTCAAAGCCCGCATCGATGTCCTCGCGGTAGAGGAAACCGTGGCGGTTGTTCGCGTGCTCGAAGAAGGGTGGGGTGGCAGAATCGATTTCACCGATTTCCTCTTGCTGCTCAAACTGGGTGGAGAGTGGAAATGTGTGGCAAAGGCATACAATCAGAACTCCAACACAATAAAGGAATGAAGCTAACCGTAATAACGGGAAGCCCCCTAAAAAGCGGAAATACTTATGAATACGGCGATGATTGGAAAATAGCAAGCAAAGTGTACCACACGAAATAATGGACTGAATATCCATTCATCCGAAATAACAAAAATCTTACGGTGCGGCATTTTTTTGTCGCGCCGTTTCATTTCAACATAACGGCCGGCTCGACCCTTATTTAGTCTTAAAACTGCAATGAGGGGTGTGGCAATGCGAAATATTATTGGTAACTTTGCGTATGCAGAAGTTCAGAATCAACTCCATCATCTTTATATCTGTCATTGCTGTCATTTTTGGATGCAATGTCTTTTACCTCGTCCGGCTATATGAATCCATCAGGAGCGATGTGGAGCGTGAGGTGATGACTGCTCTTGCCGATACCGACATTGATGATATGTGGGAGCGTGCGGAGCGTGCAAGGCAGATGGCGAAGGCCAACGGGCAACCTTTGATGACAAAGGAAGAGGCGGATTCGGTATATTATGCCGAACATGGCGCTATTTCCGGTCAGGTGGACGAGGACGGTAATTTCGTGACGAGTGCAAAATACGATAATGGGGCGATGTCCGTAAAGCGGGAGCCTCTCAGACGCGACCGCTCGTACACCAATCAGATGATGAAGGCTATGAGCCAACAGATGCACGAGTCGATGGACAGATATTATGGCTACGACCTGAATATTACCGACAGCATATTCGCGGCGCGACTTGCCGACCGCCGGATATACCCGGAATTCGTGGCAATTGAAATTGTCTCTGAAACCGACTCTGTCCTTTTGGGAAATTCGCGTCTTCAAAACGGCATTGACGGCTATGATGTGTTCAGGCTATGTTTCAATCCCGAGAACAGATGGATTTACCGGGCATGCGTCGCACCTCTTACAAGCCATATTCTTTCACAAATGATGGGGGTGATTGTCACGATATTCCTTCTTATGGTCGCTTTCGCCGCCGCGTTCCGGTATCTGTTTCGCACGGTATCCAAACTGCGCACCATCGAGGAGATGAAAGATGATTTTGTCGGCAATATGACCCATGAACTGAAAACGCCCATCTCGATTGCATATTCAGCCAATGACGCTTTGCTCAATTACGATACGGCCAATGACCCGGAGAAGAAAGAAGCATATCTCACAATAGCCATGAAGCAGCTCAAACGTCTGGGCGAACTTGTGGAGAATATTCTTGCCATGAGCATGGAGCGCAGGAAAACAATGACCTTGAAGCCTGAAAAGATTGATTTGCCGGAGCTTGTGGAGGAGATAGCGGAGGCGCAGCGAATGAGAGGCGACAAGGAGATTGCCATCGATGTTCAATCGGCGGAGCGTGTCGCTGTCACTGCCGACAAAACGCACCTGGCTAATGTGCTGAACAATCTGATTGACAACGCAATAAAATATTCCGGAGAGTCCGTGGCCATCGCCATAAAGATAGCTTCCGACAGCATAGAAGTGGCAGACAATGGCATAGGCATCCCGGCAAAGAGCCTGCCATATATCTTCGATAAGTTCTATCGTGTGCCGCACGGCAACCGTCAGGATGTGCGCGGCTACGGAATCGGCCTTTATTATGTGAAGCACATCCTCGAAAAGATGGAATGGACTATATCGGTAAAGAGTCAGGAGGGGCACGGCACGGTATTTACAATCAATTTTACACAGCCATGAAAGCCAGGATACTGTTTGTTGAGGACGAGCGCGACCTTTCGCTGATAGTGTGTGACACTTTGCGGCAGCAGGAATATGATGTCGTGGCGGCATTCGACGGCATCGACGGGCTTGCCAGATACAAGACCGACGGCGCCGACCTCGTTGTTGCGGATGTGATGATGCCGCGGCTCGACGGATTTGCAATGGCAAAGGAGATACGGCGGCTGTCGGCCAATGTGCCGATAATATTTCTGACAGCCAAAAGCACGATCGACGATGTGGAGGAAGGCTTCGACATCGGGGCAAACGACTATTTGAAAAAGCCGTTTGAACTTCGGGAATTACTCATAAGAATCAAGGCGTTGCTGCGGAATAAAACCAACAGCCATGCTGAAAATGTAGTTTATCGAATAGGCGGCTATATATTCGACGCTACCGGCCAGTTGCTGATTTTCAACGGAAAAGACACGGCAATATCGAATATCGAGGCCAGGATATTGGAAAAGCTGGCGGCAAACATAGGCAAGACCGTCGATGCATCCCAATTGATGATTGCCGTATGGGGACGTGATGAAATAAGCAACCGCAACTCCTTGCACGGTTACATCCATAAACTGCGCCGAGCCTTTCGCCACGACCCGGATATAAGCATCGTTAACCAACGTGGATTTGGCTATATGTTAACCGTCAAAAAGCAGTCGCTATGAAACCTTTTCATTTTTTCGCATTACTGCTTTTGTTATGCCCTACGGTATGTCTGGCCCAAACCGAGATGGAAGATTCAATCTCGTTTGGTCGAGACACACATGCCGCGATTCAGTCGGAGCGGATAGGAAAAGCCGACAGCGTGTCCGATGCCACACGCCGGCATAATTATCATTGGGCTTATAATCGGGCCACCAATTTGCTTATTCCGTATACATCGGCTCACCCCCTTGATTTGCATATGCCCCGTTTCAATTTCTCCCCGGGCCGGGCAGAACTGTTTTATTGGAATAGCGGAAAAATTCTCGCAGCCGGAGGAACAAGAGACTTGCCGGGGCTTATGCGCATCGACAGCGGCGAGTTGGGCATTTCTCAATCTGTCGGCAATTTTACATTCTATGCCGGCGGGACGGTTAATAAATACGGATATTTCAACGGGCTGCATACGCAATACGGCCTCGCCGGGCGTATCTCATATCAATTCACGCCGAGATTATCGGCAACGGTTTTCGGAGATTATTATTTTGGGCATATGCCTCGAATGGCAAACAATATGCCAATGCCGCCGTCGATGATCGGTTATTATGGGCGCTCATCATTCGGCGGATATTTCGACATCCAAATCAACGAGCGTTGGGGTGTGCAAACCGGAGCGCAGGCCGTGAGACAGGCGGGAACAAACAGATATGAGGCAGAACCTATCGTCACCCCATATTATAAAATCAGCAAGAAAGTATCTATCGGCCTTCCGGTAGGTCAAATCCTTTATCACGTTTTGAAAAGATAGTTTTACCATTATAGAAATTGGTTGGTATTGCCAAGCAAATGGTAATTTCATTTTGTGTCGATGCCTTAATTTTGCAACATAGGACAAAGAAAATGGAATTACAGGAATTTATTGATATGATGGAGCGTCGGGAGACTGTCCCGGCAGGGTCCCCGGCCCACGAATTGATGCACAGGTGTTATGCTGAATCGCAACGCCTTATGCTCGACTACAACTCCAACCTTCATACAGATGCAGAGCGAAACGCTCTGCTCTGTGAACTCACCGGCATGAAAGTACATCCGTCGGTAAAAGTGATGGCGCCTTTTCAGGCCGACTTCGGCAAGAATATTCATTTCGGCAAAAATATTTTTGTAAATGCCGGCTGCAAATTTCAAGACCACGGAGGCATTTTCATAGGAGACAATGCTCTTATCGGCCATAATTGCGTAATGGCGACAATCAACCACGACCTGCGTCCGTCTCACCGTGGCGACAACATACCGGCGCCGATACATATCGGCCGAAATGTATGGATTGGCGCGAATGTTACGATACTGGGCGGGGTGACAATCGGCGAAAATGCCATTGTAGCCGCCGGTGCGGTCGTAACCAAAGATGTGGCTCCCAATACAATAGTGGGCGGAATCCCCGCAAAATTCATAAAACAAGTTCCGCAAGAATGAATACCGGCTACCCAATAGACACTCCATGGCATTTGGCATGGAGTGTCCCAATATTGTAGGACGCACGGCTCGTGCGTCCGCAGATTAACGATTGATTATCAATTAATTACCAATATGGTTTTCCCGGACGCACGGGCTGGACGTCCCTACTGTTTGGCATTTTGACACACCCTCTTTTTTCGAGAGCTACCACTTATGCCTATTACTTTCATTTACCGGTAAAGGCGAATTAGATTTTCAACAGTTCTTCAATATCTCCGCTTTGAATAGCAGCGAGATGATCCTTTATCTTCTCCGTCGGCCAGTTCCACCATTTCAATTCCAGCAATTTAGCCACGACATCAGGTGCAAACCGTTTGCGTATTTCTTTTGCCGGAACACCACCGACGATTGAATATGGCTCTACGTCCTTAGTCACGACAGCTCTTGCTCCAATAATGGCTCCATCGCCTATATTAACTCCGGCCATGATAATAGCGTCATAACCAATCCAGACATCGTTACCGATGACAATATCGCCCTTGTTGTCCCATGCGGTGGCAACTTCGGATTTAGGCAAGTCCCATTCATCAAAAAAGAGAGGAAAAGTATATGTCGAGAGCGATTTAAGTGTATGATTGGCACAGTTAAATATGAACTTTGCGCCGCACGCTATCGAACAAAATTTTCCGATAATCAATCTGTCGTGATTTATCGGATAATGATACAGCACATTGTTCTTCTCAAAGTCGCGCGGATCATTCACAAAATCATTATAGATTGTGAAATCTCCTGCTTCGATGGTCGGGCGAGTGATAATTGATTTAAGATAGATGGTTTGAGTATCGCCGGTTCTCGGATATATTATGTTGGGATTGGGTTTCATCGCTTGTAATTACGTTTGTAGCAAGTGTTCGTTCACAATTTGCAAAATATTATCCATACTTAATATATCACTGTTATCAACATGTTTTTGAATCTGCTTCCAGTTCCTCCGCCTTGGCATACCATGCGGCAGCCTGTTTCGCGTTCTTTCTCACACCGTTGCCGTTGGCGTAGCAGTCAGCCAGACAGCGCATAGCTCCCGCATGACAAAAATACCCCTTGTTTTCACAGACATTTGTCGCCGCTCGTTTATAAAGTTTCACAGCTTCCGCCATATCCTGACCGACACCATTGCCCTCGGCATAGCACCGGGCAAGCATGTATTGCGCTTGGGGATCACTCATATCAGCCGCCTTGTGTTACAATTCCACTGCTTTCGTCCAATCCGGTTCCACTCCATGACCTGCTGCATAGCAATCTCCAAGACCCAGCAATGCTTCAGGTGCAACATAACCGGCGGTGTCAATCGCCTTACGGTACCATTTTACAGCTTGGTCATAATCGACCGCCACTCCTCGACCGGCATAGTAGCATTTGCCAAGCTCGACCCATGCCATCGGATTGTCGTTTTCCGCCGCTTTGTTGAACCACCAAAAGGCTTTCTCATGGTCTTGACCGATACCGTTGCCCTCGCTGTAACATAGCCCCAAGGTAAAATACGCTCCACTGTAACCTCCTTCGGCGGCTTTCATGTAATGGGCAAAAGCTTGCTCCGCATCTTTCGGCAAGCCTCCTTGTCCGGTACTGTAGCAGTACCCCAGACAGTCGTCAGCATACGCATTGCCGAGACCGGCCGCTTTCAACCACCATTCGACAGCCAATTCCATATCGCAGTCCACTCCCCAGCCGTGCATATAGCAAGAGCCGAGCATACACATCGCTTCAGCCAAATCATTTTCCGGCAGATCTTTTCGGTTAACGGCCTTTCTCAACCACTTGGCAAGCTGCCCCTGATAGCTATCCTTGTTCAACCGTTCCTGTGCCGGACGGTTATTGTCAGTTGCCATCCAGTACCAGCGGAAAGCCTTTGCCAGATTGCGCTGTACGCCGATGCCTTCCTCATAGCATAGACCTAACTGATATTGAGCCGGTGCATAACCGGATTCTGCCGACTCACGGCATTTTTCTATATCGAATTTATCGCTGGTATATTTTGTTTTGTATTCTATCATGATTTTTTATATAGATAATTATCAGCATTGCAAAGACGCCAATAATTTGGGAGTGTCGGAAGGGAAGGGTGGGGAGGGAGGGGGATACGAAAAAAGCCCGATGGAATCGGGCTTTGAGAGGTACCTAGCAGAATCGAACTGCTGTAAACGGTTTTGCAGACCGGTGCCTAACCACTCGGCCAAGGTACCTTATCGTGGGTTTGCGTGTGCAAAGGTAGGGACTATTTTTGACATATGCAAATTTTAAGCCAATTTTTTTAATTTTGCCGTTTTTTTGTACCTTTGCATAAATAAGCGATGAAAGATGAAATATGATTTGATTAAATATTCCGACGATATGGCGGGGGAGTGGAACCGCTTTGTGGCGAGTTCTAAAAACGGCACGTTTCTGCTCAACCGGTTGTATCTCGATTATCATAAAGACCGTTTCCCCGACCGCTCCGTTGTGATACGCGACGAGAGCGGACGCATTGTGGCGCTTTTTCCGGCCACGTCGACCGGGCAGGGTGTGCTTTCATCGCATGGAGGGCTCACTTATGGCGGTTTTGTGATGGGCGCTGACACTCGGGCGCAGCAGCCGCTCGAATGGCTCGGGCTTATTGTGGAATATGCCCGTCAAGAAGGCTATAATCGAATTGTGTACAAGTGCATTCCGCATATCTATCATCGCGTCCCGGCTGAGGAGGATATTTACGCTTTATTCCGGATGGGAGCGCGGTTGTCGGTGTGCAATCTCGCATCGGTGGTGCCGCTGCCGGGCGGCATCGCCTCGCGCCTTGGCAAACGCGCGGCAAAGCGCATCGCCCGGTTTGGCCTTGCGGTAGAGCCGGCAAGCGTGGCTGAGATATGGCCGATAATCGTGGAGGACCGTCGCGCCAGGCATAACACGGTGCCTGTCCATTCGCTTGACGAGATGGAGCTCCTTGCTTCGAGGTTTCCCGAAAATATCAAGGTGTTTAAAACGGTGGCCGGTGGCGAGATTCTTGCCGGTGCTGTCGTGTATCTTATGCCGGAGACGGGCGTAATGCACCTGCAATATGCCGCGGCGTCGCCGGCCGGGTTTGATATATATGCTGTCGACGCGATTTATCACCGTCTGGTCACAAGTTTGTATCCCGATTACCGTTGGTTCGATTTCGGCACGTCGAACGAGAACGGCGGACGCTATCTCAACACGGGCATGACTGCCCACAAGGAGGAGTTTGGCGGCCGCTCCGTGGTGTACATGCAGTTTGCGATAGATTTGTAATGGCTGTTACCAGCCGCCGGAGGCACCGCCGCCGCCGGTAGAACCGCCCCCGAAGCCCCCGCCGAAACTTCCGCCTCCAAAACCGCCGCCACCGCCGCTGCGGCCACCGCCTATGGGAGCCACTACAACGGGCGGCAGTTTGGGTATTGCATGGTCTTCGGTGCGGATATTGCCGCAATGACGGCAAGCATATGTCTTTTGGGCGATGCCCTCACGCAAGGTGGTGGGCTGGCGCAGCACACGTGTGGATGTGTGCCGCTCGGTGCGCGCATGGCACACGGGGCATTCTTTGTAAGCCGAGCCTCGTTTAACAAACGGGTATATGTCGGTCTCGCCGCATTCGGGGCATAGCCACACGTCGTAGTCGACAGAATCGAGGCGTTCCTCGAGGTCCTGGGCCTCGGTGAGGTAGGCGTTGTCGGAAGCCTCGTCGAGCTTGCGCATACGGGCGTTGCACCGAGGGCAGCGACGAGTGCGGTTGCGCCAACGATAGAGCGTGATTATAAGCGGAAGCGAGGCCACAAGCGGGATTCCGATGCACAGAAATGTCAATATCAAGGCTAATGGAGCCATCGGTTCGACTGCGACATATTTCTGATAGTCGGTTTTCCCTCTCACTTTGGCCACGCTCACAAGGAAGACTATAAGCAGAGCGAGAGCGACGAGGCAGCATATGCCAAGGTAGAAATTGAAAATGGTGTCGCCGTCGGAGCCGGAGGCGCGTTTGTCGGCCCGGTCCGACATGAGTTCGTCGCGCGCGGCCGGGTCGGTAACAACGTTGTATATTTGCTCGGTGCCGGCAATAAGGCCGCCTTCGTAGTCGCCGGCCTTGAACCGTGGAAACATCGTGTCGTAAAGTATGCGTCCCGATATGATGTCGGGCATTACGCCTTCGGCTCCGTAGCCTGTGCGTATCACAGCCTTGCGCCGGTCTTTGGCCACGAGCAGGAGTATCCCGTTGTCCTTGTCGGATTTGCCGATGCCCCAACGGGTAAACAGCTCGGTGGCATAGGTGTCGATGTCGGTGTCGGGATCGATGTCGTCGACTATCACTGCTACAATCTCTGCCGATGTCTTGCGGCGTGCGTCGAGCAGCAGCGAGTCGATGCGGGCCTGTCCGGACGGCGATACAATGCCGTCGGGGTTAACGAGATGCTTTGTGTGGTCGGCAAGCTGTACGTTAGGCAGGTCGTCGACCTTATATACGCCTGCGGCGGCAGAGAGCGCCACAACCGCTGTAAGGATATATGATATAAGTCGTTTCATCGATATTGTAACAATTATTCCGTACTGTTTGATTATACGGCGGGCAGGGTGTGGCCGTTGAGTTTGCGGAAAAGGTTGAGGGCGTAGACGTCGGTCATGGCCGAAACGTGGTCGACAACGGCCTGCACACGCGTGAAGATGTCGGGGGAATACACGTCGTATTGCTTGGGCACTTGTGACAGGAGCAGTTGTGAATATATAAGGTCGGGATTGGTAACGGCGGTGGTGAGCTTCTCGAGCAGGAAGGTGATGATGCGGTTACCGGCAAGTTCGATGTCGACCACGTCGGGCGCGCAGTAAATCTTGGCCCACGACAACTCGGTGCAGCGGCGGTAAGCCTCGGCTACGGGATTCTCGACATGGCCGATGAGCGAGCCTTCGAACCGGCCCGAAAGGATGGCCTCCTCGTTGCTGATAAACACGGCGGCGCAAGCGTCGACGAGTGTGCCGATGGCGCATGAGCGCAAATATCCGATTTTTTCGTTGGGGTCGTCGACACCGGCCATAATCTCGCGGATGTGCTCCTGTCGTTCAGGTTTGAAAAAGCGCATCAGTGTGGCGATAACCTCGTCGGTGCCGAGAATTTTCAATTTGTGAGCGTCCTCGATATCCATTATCTCATAGCAGATGTCGTCGGCGGCCTCGACGATATAAACGAGCGGATGCCGGCAATAGCGCACCGACCCGTCGTCTTGCGGGATACGGAGCATGCCAAGCTCGTCGGCCACGCGGATGAAACTGTCGCGTTCCGAAGTGAAGAAGCCGAATTTGCCTTTTGTGCCGGCATGCGACGAATCGTAGGGATACTTCACTATCGAGGCCAGCATCGAGTATGTCATGGCGAAACCGCCCGGGCGCCGTCCGTTGAAGCCGTGTGTGAGCAGGCGGAAAGCGTTGGCGTTCCCTTCAAAGTTGGTAAGGTCGAGCCATTGAGCCTCGGTCAGTTTTTCATGCAGATGCGCGCCGTTGCCCTCGCTGAAAAAAGTCGAGATGGCCTTTTCGCCCGAATGTCCGAAAGGAGGGTTGCCAAGGTCGTGTGCAAGGCAAGCCGCCGCCACGATGTCGCCGATGTCGCGCAGAGTGTCGCACCAAGGCTCCGAGGCATATTTTTCCATAAGCACGCGGGCCACGCCTTCGGCGAGCGAACGGCCCACGCAAGCCACTTCCATAGAGTGAGTCAAGCGATTGTGCACGAAGATGCTGCCCGGCAGCGGGAACACCTGAGTCTTGTTCTGCAATCGCCGGAAAGGCGAAGAAAACACAAGGCGGTCGTAGTCGCGGCGGAAATCGGTGCGCACGCCGCTTTTTTTGGGGTCGTGGTAATGCTCGAGCCCGAAACGCTTATCATTGATTAAACTTTGCCAATTCATGTTGCAAATATAGGAAGAATATTCGATGAAAAAAATAGCGAAAGTCGGCCGGAGGCCGGTTCGCGGTGGCAAAGCCAATTTTTTGAGGCAAATATAGGAAAGATTTCGCTGCCAAGCAAATTAGGTAGGAACACAAGCCTCCGGCTTGTGACTTTCTTTACAATCCGGAGGATTGTGTTCCTACCGTGTGAAGTCGCCGTTGGCCACTTCATAGTATTTATGGAAAAAGGCTTTCAGACGGTCGAGCACCCGCCTGAATATGCCTTGGCGGTTTGCGTTCCGGTCGAAAGGATTTATCGGCGGAAGTATGGCATATATCTCTGTGCCTCCCTCGGCTATGTATCCCTTTGAGAATGAGTCCTCTATGAACTTATATGCCGGATGCGTTTTCAACTTCTCATCTTCGACGAGGCGGGCAAATTCCTCGCGTTTCTTGCGGTTGATATACTCTGTCCACAAGGCGTCGACATCGCTGTCGGGTGTTATCGACTCGATAAACATCTCGATCAGGTCGCGTTTGTCGCGCAAGTCGGGACTGGCTCCTATGGCCTTGCTTATTTTTACGCGGATTTCGCTGTCTTGACAGTGGCTTTCTTTATATAGGTTTACGAGATAGAGGATGTAGTCGATGTTTACCTCAACCTTTTTCACAAGCTCCATCTCAAACTCTACGTCGTCGGCAATATCGGCAGCGTCGTGTTTTTCGCGGTTGCGGTATTTTTCGTGGAGATCGTTGTAGGTGCTTGTGAAGTCTTGCATGTTGCGTTCCGCAATGGGGTCTTGTCCATCAAACTCGTCGAAGCATTTGAGCAGGTTTTGGAATCGCAGGATAGAGTTGAACAGGCGGATGAAGTCCTTTTCGTCTTTTTCTGTCAGCGGTGGCTCTCCGGGCGAGAAGCGGGCGAGGAATTCGCCCACCACATCGAGGTAGCCCTTCACGCGGTTGCCGTCCTCGTCGTCGTAGCCGTTGAGATAGTCTTCAAACGGGCGCAGGATGGTGGTGGAGTGGGCTTCGTTGTCGCCAAAGAGGGCGAGGGCCTTGTTGGTGTCGTCTTCGAGGTTGCGGAAGCATATTATGTTTCCCCAGGTCTTTACGGAGTTGAGTATGCGATTGGTGCGGCTGAAACCTTGCAGCAGCCCGTGGTAGCGCATATTTTTGTCGACCCACAGGGTGTTGAGCGTCGTAGCGTCGAAGCCAGTAAGGAACATGTTTACCACAATGAGCAGGTCGAGTTGCCGGTTTTTCATTTGCTGGCTCACATCCTTGTAGTAGTTGGGGAATTTTTCGGCCGACGTGTCGTAGCTTGTGCCGAACATAGCGTTGTAGTCGGCTATCGCACGGTCGAGAAAATCGCGGTCGGCTTCGGCGAGACCTTCGGTGCTGTCGGAGTTTTCTTCCACTTCCACCTCATCGTTTACGCCGAAACTGAATATCGTGGCTATTTTCAGCCGGCGGTTCTCGGGCAGCGTTTCCATTTGGCGATGCAGTTCGTCGTAATATAGTTTTGCCATTTCTATACTCTGCACGGCAAGTATAGAGTTGAAGCCATATATCCGCTCTTTGCGGCGAATCTCCGCCACATCCCGCTTGCCGGAGCCGCGCACCACTTCCGAGATATTTTGCAGCCGGTTGAATTGGTACGATTCGGAGCGCATTGTCTGTTGGTTGAAGTGCTCGAGGATATATTGGCTCACATTGGCGATGCGCTTGGGATTCATAAAAGCTTTTTCCCGGGCGATGCCCCACACTTTTTCGTCGCCGATGTCGTCTTTCTCGGCAATGGTGCGCACATAGCTCACGCGGAACGGAAGCACGTTGCGGTCGCGGATGGCGTCGACTATGGTGTAGGTGTGCAGGCGGCGGCCAAAACGGTCGTCGGTTGTAAACTCGAACCCTTTGCCGTGGCTTTGCAGCATATTTTCGGTGAAAATGGGTGTGCCTGTGAAGCCGAACATATAGTAACGCTTAAACTTCTTCACTATCGCGTCGTGCATGTCGCCGAATTGCGAGCGGTGGCACTCGTCGAAGATTATCACCACTTCCTTTGTGTAGATTTCGTGCTGCGGATGCTTCTTGATAAGGTTGGCGAGTTTCTGAATGGTGGTGATGATTATGCGCTCGCGTCCGCGTAGCTGCTGTTCGAGAATGCGCGTCGACGTGTTGCCGTTGGCCGCTCCTTTTTGGAAGCGGTCATATTCTTTCATGGTCTGATAGTCGAGGTCCTTGCGGTCCACCACAAACAGCACCTTGTCGACGTAGGGCAGCGTCATGGCAAGCTGGGCAGCCTTGAACGAAGTGAGCGTCTTGCCCGATCCCGTGGTGTGCCATATATAGCCGCCCGCGTCCTTGGTGCCGTAGCGGCGCGTGTTGTGGGCTTTCTCTATCTGGTTGAGCAGCCGCTCGGAGGCGGCAATCTGATAGGGGCGCATCACCAGAAGCAGGTTTTGCTCGGTGAATATGCAGTAGCGCGTGAGCACGTTCAGCAGTGTATGGCGCGAAAAAAAAGTTGCCGTGAAATCTTCCAGGTCGTTGAGCACTTGGTTGCGCTGGTCGGCCCAGTATGAGGTGAATTCGAAACTGTGCGACGTCTGCGGCCTTCCGCCCCGTTTGCTTTTTGCCATCTCGCTCAGGTGGCCGCTGCGCGTGGTGTTGCTGTAATATTTGGTGTAGGTGCCGTTGGATATCACGAATATCTGCACATACTCAAACAGGGCGTTGTCGCTCCAAAATGATTCGCGCCCGTAGCGGTCGATTTGGTTGAACGCCTCTTTGATGCTTACGCCGCGGCGTTTCAGCTCGATATGGACCAGCGGCAGGCCGTTGACGAGCACCGTCACGTCGTAGCGGTTGGGGCGCGCGCCGTTGGGAGCCTCATATTGGTTTATCACCTGGGTGATATTGTGGTGGATGTCGTCCTTGTCGATAAGCAGGATATTGGCCTCGGTGCCGTTGTCGAAGGTGAAGCTCTTGCGGTGGTCCACTTGGATAGTTCGGGCTTTTTCCACCACGCCCTTGCCCTCGGCGGCTATCTCCTGCCGGAAAAAGCGCAGCCACTCGGCGTCGGTAAACGACACATTGTTGAGCCGCTCGATTTGGCGGCGCAGGTTGGCCTCCAATTCTGCGGCGGAGTGAATCTCGATATATTCGTAGCCCTGACGCACCAATTGGCGTATGAAGGCACGCTCGAGCTCGCTCTCGCTTTGGTATGTCTCGGCGGCGGCAGTGTCGCGTTCGTATCGCGCCACCACCGTCGACTGCGGATTTTCAGAGATAAGGTTGTATTCCATTTTCGATTATTCGATTTTTCGTTTATTCGAGCATTCGATTTCTCGCGCACTCGATTTCTCGCGTGTTTTAATTCAACGTGCCGTCACATTCGGGGTAGCGGCAGCAGCCCCAAAAGCTGCTTCCCTGCCGCGAGCCTCGTTTCACCATTCTTTGCTGCATGGGCGACCCGCATTTCGGACATTTCGGAGCATCGCTTTGCGCGGCCTCTTCCTGCACGGTGGCTCTGCGCAGTTTGGTGAGATTTTCAGAGAAACCGCCCTCATGGCTGAAATCGTCGAGTTGCCGCTGTATCATTTTATTTAGCATATGGATGCAGCGGTTTATCAGCAGCATGTTGGCGTTTACTCTTATTTCGACGCTTTGGTTTAGCAACGCTCTTTCAAATTTGGCAAACTGGCGGCAGATATGGTCGTAGGCATCGGCTTCGATGTCGGCGCCATAGTCGGGGCGGTCGAGTTGCAAGGAATTAAACAGGGTGTATTCCCGCGAGGCTTTCTCCCATGGGCGGATGTGATGGTAAAGGGCATAGCTGTAAAAATCGCAGAGCAGTTCGCTAAGGCTTGCGCGGGCCACATCGGTGAGGCGCATTTCCGTTTCGCGCGATGTTTGACGACGCGAGGCACCCTCGGCAATATTTGCCACCGCCGAACGGGCGGCCATCGTCATTTGGTCGCGTAGACGTCCGCAGGGGTCGTTTTCGCGCGTCAGCAGGTCATTGCAAAAGTGCAGCGTCGATTGCTGGATAATGTTGGCCATTATCCAGGCATCAAGGAAGTAGTAGCCTTTTACCGATTTAATTTGTATTGCCATAGCTTATTAGTTAGATAAATCGACAATTCGAGTCCTCGAATGTTCGAATAAACGATTAATTTGCCATTCGGGTAAATGAGAGAAGGCGGTTTCGATAATATTCATATTGCTTCTGGCGGGCCTCAATCTCTGCCGGCAGCCCCGCGCTCAAATCCGAGCGCAACGCCTCAAACCGATCAAGAATCCCCACAATCCTCTCCTGTTCCGCAAGCGACGGAATAGGAATTTGAAAATCGAGTAATTTTTTCATTGATATACTTTTTACTGTTCCACCTTCTGCTAATTTCAAATATTCTTTTCGTATATATTGGGCAGATAAAATATATCTCAGAAACTTTGTGAGCACCATATCTGATTTGGGTTTGATAGCGTAGACACCCTCTTTTATATTCCAAAAATTTGGTGATTCTTCTATCACAAATGTTTCTCCGATTGTTCCTGTGCCGGAAAAAAGCAAATCTCCTATTTCCAAATTTGAACGGTTGTTACATAATTGACGCGCATATTCATTAATTCGGTCAGTCTTTTCGCTGAAAGATAATCTACCGTCTTTAATTTCGCGAATGGTTACATAATAATGTGAAGCATCAGGTGTGTTTAACCTGAAAAATGAACGCGGATTTAAACCCGTTTTTATAGATTTACATATCTCACTCATTTTCAGGAATTTGTAATGGGGGGGGGTAAGTGTCTGTGTGTCAATTAGCTCCGAATGAATATTATCGGAGCCGCCGAACGACAGGAGGCGGTTGCGATAATATTCATACTGCCGTTGACGCTCTTGCAGCTCCGCTTGCAGCTCCACTGTAAGAGCCGTAAATTTGTCCAAAATCTCAACAATCTTCTCCTGCACCTCAATCGGAGGCACCGGAATCTCAAAATCTTCAATCATTGGTTTACGAATCGATGCAACGGTTCCATTCACAGCATGCATTTTAATAAATAGTTTAAAATTCGCATACATATAATAATATACGAATTTAGTATTTATAAAAGGTTTGGTTATATGAATCCTGTAAGTTCGTTGATGTAGAGCATATTTCCCTTTAAAATAGTGAAAAATATCCCCTACACCTCCTTCGCCTGGAATAAGTATCGCTTCTTCATCAAATTCATACTTCTTATTTTTGAATATATCTTTTGATCTAACAAAAAATGGATAATCCCCATTTGGATCTGCATCTTGTCGGTTACTTGAACCAGTACCAATTTGAGCAATTTCGCCTAATTTTTTGAAGGGGACGCCGTTGGGGCAGAGGTCGGCGATGAGTTGGGCGAGGGTTTTCATGCGAGGCCTCCTTCCAGCTGGGCGACGATGGCGTCGATTGAGGCGCGGAGTTCGGTTTCGCGGGCTACGATGCCGGCGATGCGGGCGTTGAGTTCGGCGATGTCGATTTCTTCGGTGGTGTCTTCGGGCTCGACGTAGGTGCTGACGGAGAGGTTGTATTTTTTGTCGGCGATGTCGGCGGTGGTGACGATAGCGGAGAAATGGGGGATTTCTTCTTTGCGGATATGGGCGCGGTAGATGCGCTCGATGTTGGCTTCGGAGAGGCGGTTTTTGTTGCCTTCGTGCTCGAATTCGGCGGAGGCGTCGATGAAGAGGACGCGGTTGTCGGGCTTGTTTTTCTTGAGCACGATGATGCATGTGGCTATCGTGGCGCCGAAAAACATGTTGGGGGCGAGCTGGATTATGGTGTCGACGTAGTTGTTGCGGACGAGGTATTCGCGGATTTTGGCTTCGGCGCCGCTGCGGTAGAGCACACCGGGGAATTCGACTATGGCGGCGGTGCCTTCGGTGGATAGCCACGAGAGGATGTGCATCACGAAGGCCATGTCGGCTTTGCTTTTGGGGGCGAGCACTCCGGCAGGCGAGAAGCGCGGGTCGTTGATGAGGGTTGCGTCGCTGTCGCCGGCCCAGGGGGTGGAGTAGGGCGGGTTGGAGACAATTGCGTCGAAGGGTTCGTCTGCCGCGTGGAGGGGATTCATAAGGGTGTCGCCCTGCTGAATGTCGAAATGGGAGTAGTTGACATTGTGCAGGAACATGTTCATGCGGCAGAGGTTGTAGGTTTTGAGGATTATTTCCTGGCCGAAGAATCCTTCTTTCACGTTTTCTGAGCCGAGCACCATTTTGAAGTTGAGCAGCAGCGAGCCGGAGCCACAGGCGGGGTCGTAGACCTTGTTGACGGTGGTGCGCTCGGCTACGGCTATCTTGGCGAGCAGATAGCTTACCTCGGCGGGGGTGTAGAATTCGCCGCCTTTGGTGCCGGAGTTTAGGGCGTACATCTTGATGAGGTGTTCGTAGCAGGTGCCGAACACGTCGATGCCGCTTTTTTCGTATTCGGCAAAGTTGAGGTCGCGCACCGATTCGAGCAGGTCGGCGAGCAGGCGGCAGCGTTCTTTCACGGTGCCTCCAAGGCCGGGGTCGTTGGTGTTGAAGTTGGCAAAGAGGCCTTTTACGTCGCCTTCGGAGGCGGTGCCCACGGCAGAGCCTTCGATAGAGCGGAATATGTTGGCGAGGGTGGCGTTGAGCTCGTCGTCGTGGCGGGCACGGTTGGCCACGTTTATAAACAGCTGGCTCGGGAGGATGAAGAAGCCTTTTTCATTCACAAGTTGGTCGCGGGCCACTTCGGCGTCGGCGTCGGCCATCTGTGCATAGTCGGGGGCGTCAACCCCGGCCTCGGCCATGAGGCGGTTGCAATGTGATGTTAGATTTTCGGAGATGAAACGATAGAATAGCGAGCCGAGCATGAAGTCCATGAACTGTACGGGGCTTACTTTGCCGCCGTGGACAAGGTCGGTGGCCGTCTTCCATATAAGGTTTTTAAACTCGCTGCGGAGTTGGTCGTTGGTCATAGATTTTTTTTGATTTAGCTGCAGGGGGGGGGTAGGAACACAAGCCGGAGGATTGTGTTCCTGCTGTTCCTGCTGTTTGTGCAAAGATAGGTTTTTATTTTAAAACTTGCAAAATATCTTTACAGGAGGTCGGTGAGCATTTCGTCGAAGAGGGTGGGGTGGATGGGGGCGCGGCCGGTTGTGGAGGGGTGGGGGTAGGTTTTGTTGACGGTGAGGCCGAGCAGGCGCACGGGGCGTTCGGGGCCGACGTCGACGTGCGACATGAGCCGGAGGGCGATGGCGAGGATGTCGTCGGCTTCGACAAGGAGATGGTCGGCTGTGGCGGAGCGGGTGATTTGGGTGAAGTCGAAGTATTTTACTTTCAGTGTCAATGACGCGCCTTCGAAGGAGTTGCGGCGAAGGCGGCGGTCGAGCTCGGAGGCGAGGGCTGAGAGTTCGCGGCGGATGTCGTCGTCGGCGTATATGTCGGTGAGGAATGTTTCTTCGCAGCCGACTGATTTGCGCACGCGCTCGGTTTCGACGGGGCGTGTGTCGATGCCGCGCGAGAAGTCGTGGTAGATGCGGCCGGCTTTTCCGAATTCTTTCATGAGGAATCCGAGTGGAAGGGCTCGCAGATGCGCTCCGGTGAATATGCCGAGGCGGTGCATTTTTTGTGCTGTCTTTGGGCCTACTCCCCAAAAGTCCTCGATGGGCAGGCCGGCGATGAAGTCGAGCGCACGGACAGGATGGACGGTAAACATGCCGTCGGGCTTGTGGTAGTCCGACGCTATTTTGGCGAGAAATTTGCAGTAGGATATGCCGGCGGATGCCGTGAGGCCGGTGCGCTCGCGTATTTTTTGTTTTATCTCGCGCGCTACTTGTTGGGCGAGTTCTATGCCGGGTTTGTTGTGTGTCACATCGAGAAATGCCTCGTCGAGTGAAAGCGGTTCTACGATGTCGGTGTATTCATGAAATATGTCGTGGATTTGGCCGGAGACTGCTTTATACACGGGGAAACGGCATGGCACGATATGCAGCTCGGGGCAGAGTCGCTTGGCTTTTGTCATGGCCATGGCTGAATGGACGCCAAAGCGCCGGGCCTCGTAGCTGGCTGTGGCCACGACTCCGCGCGGGCCGTCGCCTCCTACGGCTACGGGCACGCCGCGCAGCTGCGGGAAGTCGCGCTGCTCCACCGAGGCGAAGAAGGCATCCATGTCGATGTGTATTATCTTTCGGGTTTTGATATAAGTATAGGGTATAAGGGATAAGTGATAAGTGATAAGGTGGGGGATTAAGGTGGTAGGAACACAATCCTCCGGATTGTGAAAAAAATAAGTAACAAGCCGGAGGGTTCTTTGCCTTTGGCAAAGCGCTACGCGATGAGTGTTCCTACAACCAAAATACAATAGGCAGTGTCATCACGACACCGCCTATTGCGAGGGGTTGATATAGATGTTTGGGAATGTTTCTATAACATTTCGGTCGATTGTCGATGTCCGATTATTATTCGGATACGACGGTGAAAGGAATCGTAACGATTACTTCCTTGTGGAGGTTGATGTTTGCGGTGTAGTCGCCAACTTCCTTGACCGGTTCTTTGAGCTCGATAATCTTGCGGTCGATGTTGTGGCCGAGTTTTTCGATAGCTTCAGCAATCTGGATGCTGTTGACAGAGCCGAAGATTGTGCCGGTGGAGCTTGTCTTGGCGCCGATTGTGAGTTTCACTTCGGCGAGGACAGCTGCGAGAGCTTCTGCGTCGGCCTTGATTTTGGCAAGTTTGTGGGCGCGTTGGCGCTGGTTCTCGGCAAGCACTTTGAGAGCCGATTCGGTGGCAACGACTGCTTTGCCGAAGGGGATGAGGTAGTTGCGTCCGTAGCCGTCGCGCACTTCTACAACGTCGTCTTTGAAGCCGAGGCGCTGTACGTCTTCTTTAAGAATAATTTTCATAATGCGTTTCTTTTAGCTATGGGTTATTTCATCAAGTCGGTAACGAAGGGAAGGAGTGCGAGGTGACGGGCACGTTTAACGGCCTGAGCCACGCGACGCTGGAATTTCAGCGAGGTGCCGGTGATGCGGCGGGGAAGAATCTTGCCCTGTTCGTTAAGGAATTTCTTAAGGAATTCGGGATCCTTGTAGTCGATGTATTTGATGCCGGAGCGTTTGAAACGGCAGTATTTTTTCTTTTTTACGTCTACCGACATAGGAGTGAGGTAGCGGATTTCTGAAGGTTGTGCCATAGTTTAGTCCTCCTTTGCTTCTTGAGCCGGTGCGGCGGGTTGGTTATTGTTGGCTTTGAGTGTGCGGCGTTTTGCGGCGTATTCGGCTGCATACTTGTCCTGACGGAAAGTGAGGAAGCGGATAACGCGCTCGTCGCGACGGAAAGCTGTTTCGAGTTTTTTGATTGTCTGGGGTTCGGCTTCGAATTCAATCAAAGTGTAAAAGCCCGTAGACTTTTTCTGGATGGGGTAGGCTAGTTTGCGCAGGCCCCATTCTTCGGTGTTGACGATGGTAGCACCATTGTCGGCGAGCACCTTGCTGAATTTTTCTACCGCTTCCTTCATCTGGGCGTCAGACAAAACGGGAGTTAAAATGAAAACGGTTTCGTACTGCATTGTAATGCTTGGTTAATTAATTGATTTGTTTGGAATTATTGATTTCCGGTCGGAAATCGGGTGCAAAGTTAATATTTTTATTTTGTTATTCCAAATTTTCGCTGTTGATTTTATGAAAAAAATCAGAAACGATAAGAAATTGCGGCAAAGCCGGAGTGGGTGATGTGCTCGGGGTCGTCGGGCAGGCCGTTTTCGTTGTAAGGTCGTCCGGAATAGAGGCTGAAATCGGTTATGCCATAGCCAAGGCGGATCGAGAATACAGACATATTCATTTCCACGCCTGCGCGAGCCTGCCAGCTGAGCCATCGCGCGCCGTGGCTTCCCGAAGCTCCCGGCGACAGGGTCACGCCGGGATTGGCGAAAAGGTGAAACGTGGCGCCTTGCGATTCCCAGTTGATCAGCGCGGGAGAGTGAAGCTCGACCGATGGCATGAATTTAAAACGCATCGTGTAATTCTTATCGTCGTAATAATCATCATAGTATGGAGGGTCGTAATCGTCGCCATATATCCAGTCGCCGATGCGCCAGTCTTCCAGCGCATGTATCTCTCCGGCGAGGCCTATTGCCATTTTCAGGCCAAGATATGGTATTGGCTTGTAAGCTATGCCCGCGTCCCATTCCCAGCCGTCGCTGTTGAGGCCGGCGGCGAGCGAGGCCTCCCATTTTTCGTGGGCGCTACCCGGCATGCGGCAAAAAACCGCCAATGCAATAGCCCAAACTGTGCGTTTCATTTTCATACCGGCAAAGATACGCATTTTTTGGAATATCCCATTATAATTTCATAGATTGGTGCAGGATTGGAATTTTATCCGATCCAAAGCATCGACAACCCCCTGGTATGTCAAACTTTCTAATGGTTGTTTCCCTCCGGCATAACTGCAAAAATTCACTTTTTTATCCCATGAAACAGAACAAAAGTTTTCCGGTTTTTTGCATCTCAATATGCAGGATGGGGCTTGAAATGGTTCGTTGTCGGTTACGAATGCAAGTTCTTTTGGAGATGGCGTTTTAGAGAATCGTTGAGGAACAGTTATTATTTGTTTTGATGATAATATAGTCCGTAAGTTCGCATACACATCTCGGCACGCTTCTAATTTGTCGGAAGGAACTAAAAGATTGACACCGGCTGTAATATCGGTATTCTTTAACTCTATAACTTGCCCGAATACGCGTTGCGCCTCTTTTCTGTCTTCCGGATTATGAATAGTGATATGAATCTTATCGGGGCGGTGCGAAATCAAGGATTGCCAAATCGCGTGATTTAATAGAGGCAGTCCGTTGGTCGTTACAGAAATGTAGGCGATGGGCCGAATTGCGTCAATAATCTGAAAAACGCCATCGTATTCAAACGGTTCACCGCCTCCAAGAGAAATGGCTTTAACTCCATTTGCAATGCAGTCTTGTGATAACGAAATGACTTCATCCGGCTTCCATATCGCATTGCCATGCGCGTCGCTATGATTGTAGCAAAACGGACACTGCTTAGAGCAAAAGTTAGATAGGTCGATAGATAATAGTTCAATATTCATTATTCCATTTTGATGCGTTTAATGTCATTTCCTCGATAAGGCATTGAGCGGTATCGTTCAATAGTTTCTATGTCGTGTTTTGCTTCGTCCAATGTAAATAATGGATATTCTGTTCCATCAAGCAGAAGATGCCCGTTGTTGGTCTTATAGTATTTTTGAAGCGTTTTAAATGACTTTGGCATGGCTATAATGCAATATGGCCTTATAGTCGCGATTAAATGTTCAAACCTATTCTGATTGATTTCAAACAGTCGGCATAATTCTTCAAATTCTATTGAGTCGATAATTCTATTCCATGGATTATTCTCGTTGTGAAAGGCCGGGAAAATTACGGAAGATTTTATGAAAGGTAATTCTTTGGACAGGAAAAGATGTGTGTCGCGTAGTGTATCCTCAATAATAAATATTCGTGGGGTGTCGCTCATAGCCTCGGGATAAGAATCCTCATCCACCTTCACGATGCTGCCATCGGAATTTGGATACGGAATTACATTTGAATCTTCCGTCGCTACATCAAGATAAGCGCCTCCGTCGTGCGATTTGCAGGGGATAAATTCAGATATTTGGAACAGCGTCTGAGATTCAAACGAGAATGGGAAGCGAATAGCTAATTTTCGAGTAATTAAGTCCAGTTGCGATTCCTTCAATGGAAATCGAGGGATATAGGTGCGTTCAATTAGTTGGCCGGGCCAATATGGCTGTTGGTAATGGTATAAGGGCAGATTTTTCAAATCCATATCGAATACCCACTTGCTATTATCTTCATCCCAGCTTTCTTTACACCAAAAATCAAATTGGATACATTTTAGCAATATCTTTTCAGCATAAAGAGTCTTGACATCCTTTTTATCCCAATCGTAGAAATCAAGGATATAAATGCCATATTTTGACGACAGGCAAAGCAGTTTATTGCCATAACACTCCGGGGCGTCCGTTTTTAAATTTTTCTCATATAGAGCTATGAATTGTTCCGTATACGATGGGTCGATTTGCACGAGGTGAGAGAATAATACCGGATTATTCACGTCTGCGTCCATCAAGCCGTCGATAAGATGCTGAGCCTGCGTGTCTGTAAGGGCGAGCAGGGTTTTCGAATCATTGATTTTAGACGGTAAAATATTTTCAATAATACTATCCGTGCACTCCTCTCCAAGGCATGAAGGCGCGGGTCCGTTTTCATTGAAATCTATAATGGCGACATTGCCATCTTTATCAATACCGAACCAGCTTGTCGACATGGAATGTGTGGCGGGATATTCTATTTTTGTATTCATTTCTACGTTGAAAAAGTTGATAGCTTGGTAAACTCAGCCTTATGCGTGGCGTTGACTGTGTCGCCGTCGCTCATATCGAGCGCTGATTGATTATCTTCATCGTGCGCGTCTCTGATACTGTTATAATAGAGCAACGGAGAGGCATACTCCTTGAAATTGGTCTGCGACACCGAACATCAAACATATTGCAGGCCTCATATAGATAGGAGTATAAATCCTGAGCTCAGGACAATTCTTTCTTTAATCGATTGATATCGGTTGTCGTGATTCACACAAATTCATAAATCGCAAATATACCATATTTTCTCCATATGCCCAACATTATAACAACAAATCTGTGAATCCTACTCTCAACAAACAAGTGCAAAATTACGAAATCGTCGCATAGAGCTCTTTAAGGGGTGTTGAAAAATTGATTTTTGCTCTTGGGCGTTTATTTAATTTTCGTTGTACCTGCATGACTTCATTGTCATATACATTTCTGAAATCAGTACCTTTTGGGAAATACTGCCGAATGTGTTTGTTTGCGTTCTCGATAGCTCCTTTTTGCCATGAAGCATAAGAATCTGCAAAATATACAGTTGTGCATAGGTCTTTGGCAAATTCCTGATGGTCATAGAATTTCGTGCCGTTATCGGTCGTGATGGTTTTCAGAGCCCGAGTCTTCCTGAAAGGAAAAAGCATCTGTATTATGGCCCGTTTGACAGCGGAATGATGCTTCGTTCCAAGTCTCTTGATAAGCACATATGATTTTGAGCGCTCCACCAATGTCACCAGACAGCTCTTCTGTCCGGCTCCGACAATCAGATCAAGTTTCCAGTCTCCGAAACGGCAGCCATTTGCTTCGGGTGGCCTTTCATGTATTGACACACGGTTTGGTATATTCGTGGCCTTTGTGGCTTTGGGGCGCTTTATGTGGTGACGGTATTTCATCCCGTGCCTGCAATGGACATGCAGCTCGGGATGGCACCTGAGATAGGCATAGATAGTCTCGTGGGAAATCTTCTCACCCCCAGCCCTGAGATGGGCGGAAATCTGTTCCGGAGACCACTGCCGGTCCTTCAGAATGTCAATGGCCTTCTTCATCAACGATTGTGGAATCTTTCGGTTCAGACATATGCGTTCCCGACGCTCCATTGCCATTTCCTGAGCCTTTCGCCATGTAATGCCGTCCGTTACGACAACTGTTGCGCTTCAGATCGCGGGAAATTGTTGACTGTGAGATGCCTACTATTTTTGCAATCTCTTTTCTTGGTGTTCTATTTTGAAGTAAGGCCGAAATTTGCGACCTTTGCTCCGAGGTTAATTGATGGTACATAAGCAATACAAAATTAGTTAATCTCAGGGGCGTGTATCAAAATTCTGATGCGCCCTTTTTTCGTAACATGTTGAAAAACATAAAACAAAGCCTCGACTTTCCCAAGCCGAGGCTTTGCCATGTCAAAAAGTTTTCGTAACTTAGTGGCATAAAACAATTTAAATGTCTACAAAGTTACACTTTCGGGATTATAATCCCAAACAAATGATACTTTTTCCGCAACGTCTTGACAAAGATATCGCTGACAACGACCCGGTGCGTGTCGTGGACTCGGTCATTGACAGCCTTAATCTTGAAAATTTCAAAAAATTATACAAAGAGCGCGGCCGAAGTCCGTATCATCCCGGAATGATGCTGAAAGCCGTGATTT
>Ga0209064_1001409_pt1 | contig 37362 bp, 37 predicted proteins | sample Inofromicrocosms_FD_187498 | JGI IMG/M metagenome (GOLD analysis project Ga0209064, IMG submission 187498) | Mouse cecum microbial communities from Vienna, Austria - Inoculum for glucosamine and mucus D2O microcosms (SPAdes) (version 2) | ecosystem: Host-associated > Mammals > Digestive system >... | reverse complement strand
TAAGTTCGATTTTATACTTTTTTGGTCTTGCCATAGGAGAAATCACCGCCGTTTCTTTTATTATACCAGAAAACGGCAACAATAGATAGGTATATTTCGCTGAATATCAACGTGTCGTAACACTAGGAGGTATGTAGAATGTTATTTTTTAAGAAGTCAAAGGAAGAAGCAGTAACAGCATTAAAGGCATTTGTTTCGGGGAATTTGATTCCGATAACGGAGGTTCATGACCAAATGTTTGCATCAAAAGCATTGGGGGATGGAGTGGCTATAGAACCATGTGAACAGACAATTACATCTCCGTGTGCCGGAACGATTTCAATGGTTGCTGAGGATTCCAACCATGCCATTGGTATGATGCTTAGTAATGGTGCAGAAATCCTTTTGCACATAGGTCTTGACACAGTAAGCCTGAATGGCGAGGGATTCCGTGTATTTGTAAAAGCCGGCGATAAAGTAAAGCAAGGCGATAAGCTGATGGAATTTGACAAGGCATTGATTAAATCGAAAGGCTTGGAAACGACCTGCATTCTGGTTGTCACAAACGCAGATGATTACCCGGATACCAGGTATATAAGCGGAATGGAAGCAGTACAAAACGAAACAGATATTCTCATGTTCTAGGAAATGGGTTTGTATAAAACAGGTGTTTTTAAGGCTCAAACAGGCGCATTCAATGTTTGTCCGGTACGCAAAAAGAAAATGACTATTTTCAGAAATATGGTATAGAAATATGCAGACAGATTTTAACTTGTCACTTTCATTACCAAAAGAAAAGCATAAAAAAATGAAGAATGCTATGGATTTTTCAAAGATTCAAAAATAAAGAGAGGCACAGACTGAACCTCTTTTTACAGGAATTTTCAGCCTTGTTGCAGGTTTTTCTTTCCCTTATTTTTGCCCTTATGAGAGTTGTAACATGAGGGAAAAGGATTATAATACGAGGGAAAATCTAAGGGCAAACTCACTAGCTATAAATTTAGCGTTTTTAAGGATTTGCGGACATTTTGAAGATAAGATATAATAGTTAATAAATGCTATAAAATATGTCTTATCAGAATTCCGGTTTGTGTATGAATTAAATATAATAGAGTTTTAAGTGGAATTCATAAATTTAAGAAAATGGTGTGTAATAATTATGAATTTGAACGAATTTAGAATAGAACATAGTACATTAATGGAACATTATCAGTTTATAGAGAGGGAACTTGAAGGAATTTATGCCGCTTTAAGCGGAAAACATTTTTATATAGGATTAATGGATGTTGAAAAATTCAGTATAAGCAAAGTTATTAGAATGGTTCAGGAACAGGAAAAAATTCATAATAAAAGAATTATTTCAGACACAGAGTATGAAGACATAAAATACATTTGCCAGAGAAGAAATTTTTGGACGCACAACTGTTATACGGCGATGGTTTTTGATAGAAAAACAGAAGGCCCTAAAAAAGAAACAGATATAAGGCAATTATATGATGATATAAGAGCTGCAGAACAGCTGAGGGAGCTTTTGTTTAACAGGAAGATGGAACTGTTTAATGAAATGAAAGAAAAAGAAACTTTTTGATGGCTGCTTTAGTTTGCAGGAGGAATAAAAATGTTAAATATTATATCATTTGACAGTAAAGTTGCACCTGAAGATGGTTGGCTTGAAATGTCAAATGGGAGAGCGGATGTATTTACAAATATTCTCGCTTTAAGCGGCTCTGTAATTGCCCGTACAGAAAGCGAAAAGCGGTTGATGGTTTATTTTATCCGAAAAAGATCAGATAGTCGGTTTTGTCGGATTTGATATTGTAGAAATGCCGTGGGATAAAGAAAACTTTGAAGAAGCTAAAAATTATCATTAAGATAATAAACAGGGCAAGAAACAGAAAAGGAACTTCGGCTCATGAGACAAAATAAACGTTCCCTTATTTTACCCTTAATCATTGGTATTGTTTTAGGAATAACTGCAAAACTTGTAGATGTGCCTTATATCACATGTGACTTTCCCGTATTTGATGATATCATGGGACGATTTGGAATATGGGTTTGGGCCGCTGCACTTATAGCCGTTTTTTCTAAAACACCTTTACTTGCAGCGGTGCGTTCCTTTCTTTTTTTTATCGGAATGTTATTAGCTTATTATGGGTATACGCTCCTGTTTTTGGGATTTTTTCCAAAATCACAAATGATTTTGTGGGGTGGCATTGCTATGATTACTCCATTTTGTGGTTTTCTGATATGGCATATACATAAAAATAAACATTATGCAAATCTGATTGCGTCATTGCCTTTTATTTTATTCTTTACGGAATGGTATTTAACTGCTTTTATTGAACAGTATTGGAGCGCTAGGGATAAGATATTGCTGTTTATTGCTTATTTATGTATGACACTCTCATTGTTAGCAGCTATTCCCACAAACAAAAAACGATTACTCAGTCTGTTGTATGGAGTTGTGATATCAATTGTATTGATACGATTGATGCAGGCAGGAATCATAGTTAACCTGTATGAGCAATTACTAAATGTATAATCAGTCTGATATGAAAATATTTTAAAAAATTAAGCTTATGCTGTTTGCCGGACATCCGGTCATAGAAATTTGAAGGAGGAAAGCAATGAAGGCAGGAAGTAAGAGAGTTTTTCAGCAATATGTCAGAGTTGACCGTGAGAGCGTATGTTTGGGGGATGACTGTACTGCTCCGAATGAAAAGCTGTTTCCCATAGGGAAAAGAGATAAGCTTTCGGATATATTTCGAATGATAGCAGAATATCTGCCACATATGTATGATGTCGTATGGGCTGTTGATTAGGGGAAAAAGGTTATTGGCTATATTGTGATGGATATGATGGAACAGGTCCGGTATGAATTCTGTCTGGAGGATCAGGTTTTCTGTGAACTGGATATCAAAGCTCTTCATTGCAGTTACTTTCATCCGGGGAGTTGTATGTACACTAAGGGAGAAAACGGTGTAGTGATTGAAAAGCATCCGGAATGCAGGACTTTGCTTGATAAAGCCAAGTGCTGTATGCAGGAACGGTTTTTATATGAATTGAAAGTAAAAGGAGGCGGTTTGTGTATTTGGGGAGAGTGGTTTGGAAGACCTCACGATAATTTTCATATAGTGGATACTGTCCGGTGGGAAAAAAATGAAATTATTCTGAGGTTTGAAGAGGGAGAAGCCTTATATATCAGCAATCCTATGGGGATAATAAATGAAAAAGAGCAACTGATTATCAGGGATGCCCGGCGGATACTTTGGGTTTGGTATTATTATGGCAGGGAACACACCTATGATAATATGTATGTCAGACAGTATACAAAGAGTGCGGATGGAAAGATTATCCGGGCGGAAGGAAAACGCTGTGACATAAGAGATGGTGATGGAGTTGTGTTCCGCCCTATGGGAGAGAATGCGATTTGCTTTCAGTGAAACACTGCTTTAGCACACATTGTGCAAAAAATGCTGCAATCTGCTCAGGCGTATATTGTTCATGTCTGGTAATCCACCACCGCACAGTTTCGGAAAAGCTGCAAACAACATGATTTAGCAGATAATCAGCCGGAACATTATAGTTCATTTCCCGGATATATATGGGAAATGTCTGTTCCAAATATTCTTTGAAATACCCCATAAAAATGTCCCCGCTATCGCAGGAAAGAAGTCCCTTCAGATTTTTTCTGTTATCCTGCAAATGGTATAAAATATGCGTGATTTCCTTTTGGAAGTCATGTCCCGCATGGGAAAAGTCATGGCTGCTTTCCTGCTTTAAGTCATCAGAAAATACATGCAAAAATATGTCCGTACACATTGCTTTCAACAGGCTGTCCTTCGTTTCAAAATGGGCATAAAAAGTGCTTCTTCCTACATTTGCCTCGTCTATGATTTCCTGAACGGTAATATTGTTAAAATTTTTCCTTTCAAGCAGGCTGCTAAATGCATAAAAGATAGCCTGTCTTGTTTTCTGTTGTCGTCTATCCATAAATATCTCCGTACATTTTAATGAAAATGTTCCGTATCGTACATAAGGAGTATTTTGATTATTGATTTGCCTTTTGAAGTTGCTACAATAAATACAGAACAAAGTGTTTGATAATGTATATATTGTATGACTATTGAAACCGGTTGTCAATCAGGGGCAGCCTGTTTTTGGAAAGGCGGGACTATTATGATAAAACGAATGAATGATTTTTTGACTGGTATGCCAATGACAGTGGCGGGCGGCATTTTTCTTGTTATGAGCTTTGTATTTTCAAGGACAGGTATCGTATTACCTTTTGACCCGGCCTGGGCGACTGTAATGATCTGTGGAATTCCTTTATTATACCTTGCGGTATGGCGGGGCATTTATAATAAGGGAATCAATAAGATTTCCCCTGCCCTGCTGATCAGCATTGCCATGATTTCGGCGATTGCCATAGGCGACTTGTTTGCGGCCGGCGAAGTTGCTTTCATTATGGAAATCGGTGCTATTTTAGAGGATATGACAACGAACAGGGCGAAAAAAGGATTAAAGAAATTGATCAGCCTTACCCCGACACAGGGACGGAGGATTACAGGTCATAACCCCGGACAGGAAGAAATGATTCCGACAGACCAAATCCGCCGGGATGATATTCTCCGGGTATTGCCGGGGGAAACGGTTCCTGTAGACGGTATCATCATTTGGGGAGAAACTTCCATTGACCAGTCCATCATGACAGGCGAATCGCTTCCGGTCGATAAAGGAGTGGGAGAAGAAGTTTTTTGCGGAACAATCAACCGCTTTGGTTCTGTTGATATCAGGGCAACCAAGGTGGGCGGGGACAGCTCATTGCAGAAGTTGATACGAATGGTTCAGGATGCCGAAAAGAGGCAGGCACCAATGCGGCGGATTGCAGATAAATGTGCAAGCTGGCTTGTGCCTGCTGCCTTGGCAATAGCCGTTATTACAGGTGTTGTAACGCACAATATTGTAAGGGCTGTTACCGTCTTGGTTGTGTTCTGCCCTTGTGCATTAGTCCTTGCCACCCCAACCGCCATTATGGCAGCCATAGGTCAGGCGGCAAAGCACGGTGTGATTATCAAGTCGGGGGAAGCGCTCGAAAAAATGGGAAAAGTAAATACCATTGCTTTTGATAAAACAGGTACACTGACTTATGGAAAGCTGGAGGTAAGCGATATTCGTTCTTTTGACAAAAATATGAGTGAAAAGGAAGTGCTTGCCCTGACTGCCTCAGCAGAATCCAAGAGCGAACACCCGTTAGGAAAGGCAATCGTGGCTTATGCGAAAGAAAAGAAAATAGCCATAAAAGATCCGGGCTTTTTTAGAATGCAGAGCGGGAAAGGCGTCTATTCTTGCCGCCGACGGAGATTCCTGTTTGGGCCTGATTGCATTGTCTGACGTATTAAGAACTGAAGCGGGGGAAATGGTCTCAAAGCTGTCAAGTATGAATACAGACACCGTATTGCTGACGGGCGATAACAAGAAAACTGCTGCCTATTTTGCATCGCAGGCAGGAATTAAAAATGTAAAGGCCGATTTATTGCCGGAAGAAAAAGTACAGAACATTTCTGCAATACAGGAACAGGGAAATAGGGTTTGTATGATAGGCGATGGTGTGAATGATGCCCCTGCACTTAAAGCTGCCGATGTGGGTGTGGCAATGGGCAGTATGGGAAGCGATATTGCTGTGGAAGCGGCAGACATTGCCCTTATGAGTGATGATATTTCCAAGATTCCTTACTTGAAAAGGCTGTCCAATGCTACGGTTTTAACCATTAAATTAAGTATTATCCTTTCCATGTGTATCAATTTTATTGCAGTAACCTGTTCTGTCTTGGGGGCTTTGAATCCGACAACAGGCGCTTTGGTGCATAATACAGGCGCCTGCTTTGTGGTTTTGATTGCTGCGTTGCTCTATGACAGAAAATTTGAATAAGAACAGAAATAAGGGCGGATAGTACAAAGCGTTTCAAACGGTTCACAATTTCCGTAAGTATTGTGTTATAATGCTTTATATAATTTGGTTTCCCTTATTTTTTTCTTATGAGAAGTCAAACTTGCTTTTGAACAAACTATTCTGATAGAAATTCATAAGAGAATGTTCATGAATTTGATAAATATATAGAGCTGCCAAAGGAACGAGAACTATTCACGCCTTTGGGGGAAAAAGAATATTATAGCGGTTTTGCGATAAAACTTTCAATTTGCAGAGAACATAAAAGAAGGGCATGTATATCAATGAAATACAAAAAACAGATTAATTCCGAATTAAAGCTAATAGCAAGAAAGATACCATATAATAGGGCTGTTATAAAATGCGCCAATATTTTTCAGGTTATATCCCTTCATTTAACAAAGATTCCCAAGGGAGTTACGAATAGAAATATCACGATTGAAGGATATAAGGGACTGAAATATAAGGCAGAAATATTTGAGCCGTTAAATGTTAAAGAAAAGCTGCCCTGTCTGATTTATGTGCATGGAGGAGCATTCAGCTATAAAGCTTCTGCCTATCATAAAAAGCTTGCGTGTATCTATGCAATGAAAGTAAAATGCAGGGTTTACTTTCCGGATTATCATTTGACGCCTAAGTATTCGTATCCGGCCGCATATGATGACGTTCTGGCATTATATAAATGCATTATGGAAAACGCAGAGGAATTTGGGATTGATCTTGAAAAAATTGGGATAGCCGGAGATAGTGCAGGTGCATCGCTTGCTGCATTGATTTGTAATAATTATGAACAGGAACGTTTGAAACAGCCATGTATTCAAATGCTTATATATCCTCTAACGGATATAAATATGCAGACGGATTCGATGAAAAAATTTTCGGATACTCCGCTATGGAATTCAAAAAATAACAAACGAATGTGGTCATATTATTGCAAGAATTTGAAAACAGAAGACGCATATGGCGCTTCTCCGATGCATGGCAGTCTGCCTCGGATTATTCCGGATACATATATAGAAACGGCAGAATATGATTGTTTGCATGATGAAGGCATTATATATGGAAAGAAATTGCGGGAAGCAGGAGCGAATGTTGAAATAAATGAAACAAGAGGAACCATCCATGGATATGACGTTGCGTTAAATACCAAAATTGCAATCAGTAATATTAAAAAACGTATTTTGTTTTTGAAGAAAGGTTTTATAGAAAATTAAAAAGGAGGCAAAAATGGAAAATTTCAATAAAATCACAAATACGGACAAACCGGCTGGTCAGGAGGAGAGCGGAAGCGGAAATATGAAAGAATTGATTGTTCCTGCACCTGATTCCCACATTGTGGAAGATGTAATTTATGGAGATGAAACAGAAAACGGCGATTACATTCCGTATCGTATATCCTTTAAAGTCAATGACGCATTTAAGGAAGCGAAATCCCATGCCGGGGAAGTGGAAATGTTAAATACTTATGCACCTGAATCTGAGTATGGGGAAGAAGGCAGTTATCCGTATTTGGCAATCCAGCTTGACGATACGGTCTATATGGCTGTTGAGGAATTCAAAGAAAAAGGTACATTTACAGGCGCCATGGAAATAACGCCTCTTTCCGGGAAGTTTTATTTTAAGGCCAAGGTGGAATATTATGGATACATCATGTATTTTTATGGGTTAGATCGTTGTGAAGGCAGTTGGGAAAACAATGGACTTTGTATGGTATATCCGAAAGAATACGCAGGTACGGAAAATGAGATAAGACTTATGCAGATACTTGATGAAGCGGCTGAAAGCTATCACGAAGAAAGGGAGATGTAATTTTAGTCTCCCTCTCAGAACCATTCTTCCCTTTCTTCCGTATCTTCAATATTTATCCTAAGCTTTTCGCGGTTTTGCAAAGTCCTTTCCCTTTTTTCCTTCCTGAAAGTCTTAGGGGAGGTCCCCGTCAGCTGCCGGAAAATCTTATGAAAGGCCTCCGCAGACTGGTAGCCGCAGGAAAGAGCAATACTTTCCACGGAAATATCCGTTACCGTCAGCATATGCTGGGCGCGGGTAATCCTGAAATTCTGAAGATATTTAATGGGCGACATTCCCGTATATTCCTTAAAAAGAGAGCTTAAATAGCTGCGGTTGATTCCGACGTAATCCGATATTTCTTCTACGGAAACGGGAATGCTGTAATGGTTTTGGATATAGGCAACCGCGTGGTTTACATAAGTGTTCCCCGAGGGCGCCTCGATTTTGGTCTGTTGGGCTTTGGCTATAGCAGATAAAAACAGGTAGAGCATGCCTGTCAGTCTGTAGGAATCCGCATGATTGGAGTAATTGTGTGCCAGCATATCGAAAACATATTTTTCTAACTTCTCTCCCTCTTCACAGGTAAAAATGGGATTTTCCTGGGAAAGTCCGATTGTGCGGAGCATTTTTCCGGCTTCCCTTCCTGAAAAGCCTACCCAGACATAAGCCCAGGGATTGGCTTTATCCGAGATATAAGTAACCTGATAATCGGGTTCAATGAGAAAGCCCTGTCCCTTCTTTAAATGATAGGTTACGTTATTGACCATAAATGTTCCTTCTCCCTCCAATATAAAATGAATCAGGTAGAAGGATTTTACACAGGGACCTGCTTTGTGCAGGGATTCAGTCACAGAATGACCGAAAACATTCAGATACAAATCCGATTCAGCTGCTTTGGGAACTTCGATACAAATGCTTTTCTCCATATAGTGTCTCTTTCTGCCGGAAGCGCTTCATAAGCGGCGGCATTTTTTATATTCTAAAGAAAATGACAGATACTAAATATTATTTATCATGTGCAGATGCAAAATGCAAGGAAATTATTTAACAAATGGACATGTTTTTGTAACCGTAAAACATATATTAATAGAAACATTTATAGTACAATCAAGAAAAGTCAAAGATATCTGCGGCAGTTGACAAATGCATATGGGAAGCATGCTTGCCGGGCGCTTGTGTTTACTGAAGCATTGTCCGCAGAAAGATGAAAAGGTACGATCAAAAAAAGTGTAGGAGGGAACAGGCCATGAAAAATCTGAATGTGATTAAGGATGAATTGCAAAACGGAATATATGACGGCAAATTAAAGGATGTTTATGTGGATGAAGAGTTGGTCGCTTACAACAGGAAACGCTATGTGGACGCCCTGGAAAAATTTGAGGAATTATTCGGAGATAAGGAAGTGGAGCTCTACAGTGCGCCGGGCAGGAGCGAAGTGTGCGGAAACCATACGGACCACCAGAACGGGCATGTGCTGGCAACTTCCATCAACCTGGACGCCATAGCGGTGGCAGCTTTGGCGGACGACGGAAGAGTCAGGCTGGTATCCGATGATTATCCCATGATAGAAATGAATATCCGTGATCTGGAAAAGAAGGAAGAGGAGAAGGAATCCACAGCAAGCTTGATCAGAGGCGTTGCCGCAGGTCTTCAAAAAATGGGTTATAGCATTGGCGGTTTTTATGCTTATGTGACAAGCGATGTGCTTATGGGAGCGGGGCTGTCTTCTTCTGCTGCCTTTGAGAGCCTGATGGGAACCATATTTTCGGGACTGTATAACGGGATGTCCGTATCTTCAGTGGATATTGCGAAAGCGGGACAGATTGCGGAAAATGAATATTTCGGAAAGCCCTGCGGTCTCATGGATCAGATGGCCTGCAGCGTAGGCGGTTTGATTTATATTGATTTTAAGGATAAGGAAAATCCTGTCATTGAACAGGTGCCCTGCGATTTTGAAAAAAATGCATACAGTCTGTGTATTGTAGATACCAAAGGTTCTCATGCGGATCTGACGGACGATTATGCGGCGATTCCTGAAGAAATGGGACGGATTGCTGCGTTTTTCGGGAAAAAGCTTTTAAGGGAAGTAACGTCCCCGGAATTTTTTGGTAATATTGCTAAGCTTAGGGAAAACACAGATGACAGATGTCTCCTTCGTGCAATGCATTTCTTTACGGAGCAGGAGCGGGTAAAGGAAGGGGTAAACGCCTTAAAGAAAGATGATTTTACAGGCTTTCTGGATGTGATAAAACGCAGCGGCGATTCTTCCGCAAAGCTTTTGCAGAATATTTACAGTCCCAAAGAGCCTCACGTCCAGAATATGACCGTTGCCCTTGGAGCCAGTGAATATGTGTTAAAGGACAGAGGCGTGTGCAGGGTTCACGGAGGCGGTTTTGCCGGAACCATACAGGCTTTTGTGGAAAATGAAGCGGTAGAGGAATACCGGACATTTATGGAATCTATTTTCGGGGAAGGCACATGCCATGTATTAAAGGTAAGACCTTATGGCGGAATTAAAATATAGTTAGCATATGCTAATTTGCGAATACTTCATAAGCATTGCTTCAACGTTGCCTGAGGCTGACGGATAGATTTCTTAAGGCAGCAGGCGGCTGATATTCAATGTATATGCAGATAGCTGAAGGATGTCAGAAAGGAGAACAGTATGATTCACACTTATATAAAACAATTAGTGGAATACGGAATAGAAAAAGGGCTTTTAGAGCCTTGCGACAGCGTTTATACCACCAATTTACTTCTTGATATGTTAGAAGCAGATACCTATGACGATCCGGGAGAGGTAAAGAAAATAGAAACGCCTTCGGATTTGGAGGAAACCTTAAAAGGCATACTGGATTATGCCCTGGAGAAAAAAATTATTGAACAGGATTCCGTTGTACTCAGGGATTTGTTTGATACAAAGATTATGAATGGGCTGATGCCAAGGCCGGGGGAAGTGATCAGGGCTTTTTGGGAAAAGTATGAAAAATCTCCTAAAGAAGCTACAGATTACTACTATCATTTGAGCAAGGCTTCCGACTACATCAGAACCTACAGGATTGCAAGGGACAAAAAATGGGTGGTTTCCACGGAATACGGGGATATCGATATTACCATTAATCTTTCCAAGCCGGAGAAGGATCCCAAAATGATAGCCCTTGCGGGAACCATGAAATCTTCCTCCTATCCCAAGTGCCAGCTTTGTATGGAAAATGAAGGCTATGCGGGAAGAATCAATCATCCTGCAAGGGAAAACCACAGAATCATACCCATAGAAATACAGGGGAGAAAGTGGGGCTTTCAATATTCCCCCTATGTGTATTATAATGAACATTGTATTGTATTTAACGGGGAGCATGTGCCCATGGCAATTAACAGGGACACGTTTAAAAAGATGTTTGATTTTATCAGGCAGTTCCCCCACTATTTTGTGGGCTCCAATGCGGACCTTCCCATTGTAGGCGGCTCCATTTTAAGTCATGATCATTTCCAGGGCGGCAATTATACCTTTGCCATGGCAAAAGCCCCGGTTGAGAAGGAAGTGGTATTTGCGGGCTTTGAGGATGTAAAAGCGGGAATTGTGAAATGGCCGATGTCGGTAATCCGGTTAAACGGAGAGGACAGTGAGAAGATCATTGAGCTGGCGGATAAGATTCTTCATGCATGGAGAGGTTATACGGATGAGGAAGCGTTTATTTTTGCTGAAACGGAAGGAGAGCCTCACAATACCATTACTCCTATTTCCAGAATCAGGGACGGAAGGTATGAGCTGGACCTGGTGCTTAGAAACAATATTACAACAAAGGAGCATCCCTTGGGCTTATATCATCCATGGGAAGAGTTCCACCATATCAAGAAGGAAAATATAGGCCTCATTGAGGTTATGGGATTAGCGGTGCTTCCTGCAAGGCTTAAGGACGAAATAGAGGAATTAAAGGCGGCCATTTTGGGCAAACAGGACATAAAATCCGTGGAAAGCATTGCAAAACATGCCTTGTGGGTTGACAGCTTTATGGGTAAGTATAGTATGGTAGATGAAACGAACATTGATAAGATACTCCAAAATGAGATTGGGGATGTGTTTAAGAAAATCTTAGAATGCGCCGGGGTCTATAAAAGAACGAAAGATGGCATGGCGGCATTTGAAAAGTTTATCGCTTATGCAAATGAAAATATGTAAGTAGAAACAGGTACACGAAAGCGTAAAAAAAGCGTACCGATGAAAGTATACCGATGAAATTAAGAAACGAAAGATTATGAAAACCTAAAAACGATCTGATCTTGAAAGGAGAAGGAAAATGAAGATTTTAGTAACAGGTGGAGCAGGTTATATCGGAAGTCATACATGTGTGGAGCTTTTAGAGGCAGGCTATGATGTGGTAGTTGTGGATAATCTTTATAATGCCAGTGAAAAGTCCATTGAGAGAGTAAAGGAGATAACAGGAAAGGATTTGACCTTCTATCAGGCGGATATTCTGGATGAAGAAGCCCTTGATAAAATATTTGACAAAGAAAAGGTGGACGGCGTCATTCATTTTGCAGGCTTAAAGGCTGTAGGGGAATCCGTTGCAAAGCCTTTGGAATATTACAAAAATAACATTACGGGAACATTGATCCTCTGCGAGGTTATGAGAAAACATAATGTAAAGAATATTATTTTCTCATCCTCTGCAACTGTTTACGGAGATCCGGCTTTTATTCCCATTACAGAGGAGTGCCCCAAGGGAACGCCGACCAACCCTTACGGCTGGACCAAGAGCATGATCGAGCAGATTCTGACGGATTTCCATACTGCGGATAAGGACTGGAATGTGATCCTTCTTCGTTATTTCAATCCCATCGGCGCTCATAAGAGCGGAAAAATCGGAGAGGATCCCAAGGGGATTCCCAACAATCTGCTTCCCTATGTGGCACAGGTTGCTATCGGCAAGCTGGAACGCCTTGGGGTATTCGGGGATGATTACGATACGCCTGACGGAACCGGCGTAAGGGATTACATCCATGTGGTAGACCTTGCCAGAGGCCATGTAAAGGCAATTGACAAAATCAAAGAAAATCCCGGCGTGAAAATTTACAATCTGGGCACGGGAAAGGGCTATAGCGTTTTAGACATCGTAAAGGCGTTCGGAAAGGCGTGCGGGCATGAAATTCCCTATGTCATTAAGGAAAGAAGACCCGGAGACATTGCTACCTGTTATTCCGACGCAAGCCTTGCCAAAAAGGAACTGGGCTGGGAAGCGGAATATGGCATAGAGGAAATGTGTGCGGATTCCTGGAACTGGCAGAAAACGAATCCTAACGGATATGAAGAAGCTTAACAAATATATGCAATGAATAGCAAAAACAGATGAATAAACGGAAAAATCAGATGAATAAAAAGCAAATGAGCCTGCGGGTAAAGGAGGGAGTAAAGCAGGCGAATAAAGGAGTGGTTACATGGAAAGGACATGGTGGAAGGAATCGGTAGTGTATCAGATTTATCCCAGAAGCTTTTGCGACAGTAACGGGGATGGAATCGGGGATATACAGGGAATTATTTCAAAGCTGGATTATATTAGAAATCTGGGGATTGATATTATCTGGCTGTCGCCCGTTTATCAGTCACCCAATGATGACAACGGGTATGACATCAGCGACTATCAGGCCATTATGGATGAATTCGGAACTATGGAGGATTTTGACGAGCTGCTTCAAAAAGCCCATAAAAAAGGGCTGAAGGTTATTATGGACCTTGTTGTAAACCATACCTCCGACGAGCATAAGTGGTTTGTGGAAAGCAGGAAAAGCAAGGAGAATCCTTACCGGGATTTTTATATCTGGTCAGAAGGGAAAAACAAAGGAGCGCCCAATAACTGGGGCTCCTGGTTTGGTGGTCCGGCATGGGAATATGATGAAAAGACGGGGATGTATTATCTCCATATTTTTTCCAAAAAGCAGCCGGATTTAAACTGGGATAATGAAAAGGTAAGGACGGCGGTCTTTGACATGATGACCTGGTGGCTGGATAAGGGAATCGACGGATTCAGAATGGATGTAATCAGCCTGATTTCCAAGGTCCCGGGTTTTCCCGACGGAGAAAAGGGAGAAGGGCTGTACGGGGATTTGACGCCTTTTTGCGCTCATGGCCCCCATGTACATGAATATTTGCGTGAAATGAATGAACGGGTTCTCTCAAAATATGATATCATGACTGTGGGAGAGGCAGCCTGTGTTACTTTGGAGGAAGCAAGGAAGTATGCCGGATATGACAGGCATGAGTTGAATACGGTATTTCAGTTCGAGCACGTGGAGGGTGTAAAAGGGCCTCTGGGAAAGTGGACTGACGAGAGATTTTCTCTCCTTGAGCTAAAGCAGGTCTTCAAGAAGTGGGATGAAGGAATGGATAGCATAGGATGGAACACGCTTTTTTGGAGCAACCATGACCAGCCCCGCGCCGTATCCAGGTTCGGAAACGATTCGCCGGAATACAGGGAATTGTCGGCCAAGATGCTTGGCACCTGTCTGCATATGATGCGGGGAACGCCTTATGTGTACCAGGGAGAAGAGCTTGGGATGACAAATGCAGGATTTGAGAGTCTTGAACAGTACAGGGATTTAGAATCCATCAATGCTTATAATGAGTATGTATCGGAGGGCAGGGCGTCCCATGAGGAAATGATAAAATATTTAAAGCTGATAAGCAGGGACAATGCCAGAACCCCCATGCAGTGGGAGGATTCCCCAAAGGGAGGATTTACAGAAGGGACTCCGTGGATTGAGGTAAACGGCAACTATAAAGAAATCAATGCCGCAAAGGAAGTGGGGGATAAAACTTCCGTTTATGAGTATTACAAGGAATTGATCAGGCTCCGTCATAAGATGGACATTATTGTATACGGCTCCTTTGAGCTGGTTATGGAGAAAAGCAAGGAGGTTTTTGCTTATAAACGGGTTTATGAAGGAAAAAGCCTGTACGTATTATGTAATTTTACAAAAGAGGAAATTATTTGTCCGCAGCTCTTTGAAAAGGGTAAGCGTGTAATAGGAAATTATAAGGAGGATGCGGACTGCCTGCTTAGACCCTATGAAGCGGTTGTATATCTCTGTGGGAAATAGTACAACAAGCAATAAGGGGCGTAAAAATTCAAGTGATTCCGGTGCGGCTTTCAAGGCGGGTGTAACAGGGGGTGACGCATTGGATAAAAATACTTTCAATCATGACGGGGGAATTTAAGGATGGTTACGATTAAAGAAATAGCAGCGATTTTGTGTGTCAGTCCCACAACGGTGTCCAATGTTGTCAACGGCCATACGGAAAAGATGTCTGCAGCTACCAGAAAGAGAATTGAGGATGCGTTGATCCAGTATGAATTCAACAAGGTACAGCATGAGGAGGATCACAGTAAAGCGTTAAAGCTCATAACAGTTGACTTTTATCTTCGGAATAAGGAAAATGTTTTTATGGATCCTTTCTGTTCGGAGCTGATGGATGTTATCTGTAAAAAGCTCCAGGAATATGACAGATATCCGGTGATCGGAACGCCAAAAAACCAGGAGGATATTTGCCATAAGCTTAAGGCGCGCAACATTGAAGGCGGTATTGTGGTAGGATTTAATCCGTGGGACTGCGAAGGTTTTTCGGAAAAGCTTGGAAAGCCTGTGGTCTTTATTGACTGTGGCGAGGGCAATTATGATAACGTAGGCATTGACGATTACGGCGGTGGAAAGAAAATAACGGAATTTATGCTGCGTCAGGGACACAAAAAAATCGCTTTTTTCTGTGACAGGAAAAGTCCTGTATCCAGTAACTTTGAAAGGTTTAGGGGATATTGCGATGCTTTGAAGTATGCCGGAATTTCTTACAGCAACGAGGATTATTATTATCTCCCCGATGAAAGAAATACAAGGCGGGAAACCTTGCGGAATTTTGCAATGACTGCAAAGAAAAAAGGATATACAGCTGTTTTTGTAGTATCGGATATGCTGGCAAACGAAGCCATCAATGTTTTCTTTGAGGAGGGCTTAAGGGTGCCGGACGATATATCCGTGGCAGGCTTTGATGACAACATTTATGCAAGGCTGAGCCGCCCTATGCTGACTACTATCAGGCAGTCAGTGGAGGAAAAGGGAAAAGAGGCGGCTACCCTTCTTATGAACCGCATAAGAGGGCAGGAAATCATTGCAAAGTCTTTTAAGCTTCCGGTGGAGTTGATTGTGAGAGGAAGCGTGAAAAATAATTTTTAATTTTTAAATCAGAGAGAGCAAAGTATAAAAAGCGTTCCAAAGAATGATAAGGCACAAAAGAGATGAACTGCCGAAGCATTCCGGGGACGCTTTTTTTAGTAAAGTTCCTATGAAGGCGGCAAAAACCGGTGTCTGATGTATGGGGCATTTGGCAAATGGTCATCGTTGAAACATCCGCTGCTGCTTTATTTGGATACTTATTTGTGCACATTGTACAAAATTGATTCAGAAAATATGTCTAAAAAATCAGTTATGCACATAATATATTGCAAAACAAAACATAACTAAATAATATTTCTATTATGAAACTGAAACAATGAATCTGGTCAAAAAACAAGGAGGTAGAAGATGGCTAAAAAGAAAAAGCTGACGGCATTATTTCTGGTTACGGCCCTTACTTTGAGCCTTTTACTTGGTGGCTGCGGTAACGGAGAAAATGCCGAAGGAAAAGTTGTGATTGAACTGGTTCAGTACAAACCTGAAGCGGTGGATGCATTTGAGGCGTTAGAGGAAAAGTTCAATGCGGAACATGATGACATTGAGCTGGTAATCGACTCTCCCAATGATGCGATGACTATTTTGAAAACAAGATTCATAAGAGAAGACAATCCGGATATTATCGGGATTGGCGGAGATATTAATTACTCCAACTTCCTGGATGCGGAAATGTTGATGGATATTTCCGATTTTGACGGGCTTGCGGATATTAAGGAAAATTATCTGGAAACCAATAAGGATTTGGAGTATGTGCCTTTAGACGGCGTTTATGCAATGCCTTACATGGCAAATGCTGCCGGCGTTCTTTATAACAGGGATATGTTTGAAGAGCACGGATGGACGATTCCTACAACATGGGAGGAATTTATCGACCTTTGTGAAACGATTCAGGCAGAGGGAGTACAGCCCCTGTATTTCGGATTTAAAGATATATGGACCTGTCTGGCACCCTGGAATGCCATTGCAGTGGATCTTTGCGAAAGCGATATTGCATATCAGGTAAACAGCGGAAACGCTACATATGCGGAAGCATATAGGGAAATTGCGATTAAGACAAAAGCGCTGCTTGATTATGCACAGCCCACACCTGTGGCATACAGCTACAACGATGCATGTACGGCTTTTGCCAGAAACGAATCTGCAATGTATGTCATCGGTAATTATGCGATTCCTCAGATTAAATCCGTGAATCCGGATATGAATATCGGTTCCTTTGTGTTCCCTGCAAGCAGCAATGCTGATGAAAACGTGTTGAATTCCGGTAATGATTTAATGTTCTGCATAATGGAAGACTGTGAAAACAAAGAGGCGGCATATGAAGTGCTGCGCTTCCTGTTAGAGGATGAAAACGTGCAGATTTATCTTGACGATCAGAGCGCCGTACCCTGCAAGAAGGGAGATTTCCCTATTGTATATGAGTTAGAGGATATGAGCGAGTACATCAATAACGGTATTGTTGCCGATTATCAGGATCATCATTATCCTACTGAAATGGCAGTGGACGCCATGATTCAGACCTATCTTTTAGATGACAGCGACGATGCCCTGGATACATTCCTTAAGAGATTCGATACCGAATGGATCAGATATAACAGGGATATTATCGCAAAGGTTCAAAAATATCAGGAGAAGGGGGAATAGATGATGGGAAAGAAGAAAAAAGAGAACATTTATGAAGATAAGTCATGGACTAAAAATGATAAGATTTTCTTAGGGATACTGATTCCCGTGCTGGTCTTATTCTTCTGCTTTAATACGCTGCCCTTATTGAAAGGCTTTTACTATGGCCTTACAAACTTTAAAGGCTACGGCAGTTATGATTTTGTCGGATTAAGGAATTTTGCGGATATTTTTACGGACGTCCGTGTAGGAAAGTCTTATCTGTTTACCTTCAAATATGCAGTTATCATGACCTTAGCGGTAAATGTGATCAGCTTAATCCTTGCACTTGGATTAAACAGGGAAATCAGAGGAAAAAGCGCGTTAAGAGGCATTTACTTTGTTCCCAATATCTTAGGCGGACTGGTAGTCGGTTATATTTTCAGCTTTGTGTTCACTTATATCCTTCCTGCAATCGGTAATGCCACAGGAATCGGATTTTTACAAAACAGTATGCTGGCAAGCACTAAGACCGCATGGATTGCAATTGTTATTGTAGGCGCATGGCAGGGAATTGCCATGAATACCATCATTTATATATCGGGCTTACAGACGGTGCCGGTGGATGTTTATGAAGCGGGAATGCTTGACGGCGCAACGGGCTGGACCAAGTTCCGCAAGCTGACCTTCCCCTTGATTTTACCTTTCTTTACCATTAATCTGGTGCTTTGTATGAAAAATGCCCTGATGGTATTTGACCAGATCATGGCTTTGACAAAGGGCGGTCCTTCCCAGAGCACGGAGTCCATTTCCTACCTGATCTATAACAATGGTATGAGCGGCGGACAGTTTGGATTCCAGAGCGCCAATGCATTTTTATTCTTTGTTGTAATTGTAGTTATTTCGTTCCTGCAAATGAAATTCTTAGGTGGTAAGGAGGAGCAGTTATAATGGAAAATAATATAAAAGACAAAAATCAAAATGTAGCTGCAAACGTAACGGAAGAAGCTGTTCTTAACACCGAAGCGAAGGCGGAAAAGGAAGAGAAAGAAGTTAAGGCGGCTGCAGAAACAGTAGAAAAGCCGGCAGTGAATGATTACAAATTAAAGAAGGGAATTATAGGCGGAAAAGCGGCTAACCGCATTATCAATGTGCTTTTGGTGCTGGGTTGTCTGACTATTTTATTCCCCTTGTATATGACGGTCATCATCGCTTTTAAACAGCCTACGGAGATGACAAATGATGTGGCGGGAGCTTTGGCTTTCCCTTCCTCGTGGAGCTTTGATAACTTTAGGGAAGCCATGAGAGTAACGGATTTCTGGCACTCTCTCGGCAACAGCTTCCTGTTGACCGGCGTGACGGTTGTCATCTGTATTCTGCTCCATTCCGTAGCAGGGTATGTAATCGGAAGGAAAATGGCAAAGCATAGCGTGTTTAAGATTTCCTATTTCTACATTGTCAGCGGTATGTTTGTACCCTTTGCGGTATTGATGATGCCCTTGATCAAACAGACGGCGCAGTTGGGAATTGCCAACCGTGTTGGTGTTATCGTCCTCTATGTGGTGTTCTTTATGCCCATGAATATGATGTTATACACCAGCTATCTGAAGAATATTCCCATTGCTTTAGAGGAAGCGGCATATGTAGACGGCGCTACGGCATGGCAGACTTTCTGGAAAATCATTTTCCCCAATATGAAGCCTATGCACGCAACAGTAGCAGTTCTAACGGCAATGAGCACATGGAACGATGTTATGACGCCTTTGGTTATTATGTCGGGAACCGACCAGAATACCCTGCCATTGGCACAGTTAAATTTCCAGACACAGTTCGGTACCAACTATAATCTGGCATTTGCTTCCTATCTGTTAGCGCTTTTGCCGATTATGCTTTTCTACGTGATCTGTCAGAAACAGATTATCAACGGTGTTGTAAACGGTGCGGTAAAATAGAGGAATTTGCATATGGATTTAAAATTAAGCTACCATGAACTTTATGGATACAACGAGATAACAGAATACCGCTGGAACCAGCTAACGGATATTATGGAAAAAGCAAAAAAAAACCGTCCCGCAGCCCTGAAAAGGGCTGACAGGGCGGGCAATGCCTGGTACCGGTCGGAAAAAATGGTAGGTATGATGCTGTATCTGGACAGATTCAGCGAAGACCTGTCAGAGTTTGAAAAACGGATAGATTATCTTGCGGAGCTTGGCATTACCTATGTACATTTTATGCCTCTTTTAAAATCCAGAGAAGGCAATAACGACGGCGGCTATGCCGTTGCGGATTATCTTATGGTGGATGAAAAATTCGGAACCATGGATCAGCTTGAGAGAGTGATGAAACTCTTAAAGAAAAGGGGAATCCGGACCTGTATTGATTTTGTGTTGAATCATACGGCAAAGGAACATATATGGGCTAAGGAATGTTTGAAAGGAAATCCCGATTATGCGGATATGTATTTTATGTTTGATGATGACAGCATTCCGAAAGAATATGAGAAAACCCTGACGGAAATTTTTCCCGGAGTGGCTCCGGGTAACTTTACTTATTATCCGGAACTGAATAAATATGTCATGACCAGATTTTATGAATTTCAGTGGGATTTAAACTACGGGAATCCGCAGGTTTTCAATAAAATTGTGGAAGTGCTCCTCGCCCTTGCCAACAGGGGCGTGGACATTTTCCGCTTAGACGCCATCCCTTATATGTGGAAGGAATTAGGGACAAGATGTATGAACCATCCCAATGTCCATAAGCTTCTTAAGATGATGTATGAAATTGTGAAGCAGGTTTGTCCCAGCGTTATCTTTTTAGGCGAAGCGATCGTAGAGCCTTTTGAGATTGTAAAATATTTTGGGGACAGGGATAATAAGGAATGTAACGTCATGTATAATGCATCCTTTATGGTTTTGCTATGGAACTCTCTTGCCACAAGAGATGTGCGGCTGATGGGACGTTCCCTGTCTTTGGATTACGGAATACCCGAGGATGGAATCTGGATTAATTATGCAAGGTGCCATGACGATATCGGATGGGGCTTTGAGACAGGAATTCTTAAGGATATGGGGTTAGACCCGGAAATGCATAAGCAATATATTATCCAGTATATGGAGGGAAAGTTCCGGGGAAGCTTTGCAACAGGCGAGCTTTATGAGTATAATCCCGTTACCAATGACGCCAGAAACTGCGGAACCCTTGCTTCCTTATGCGGCTTGGAGCAGGCCTTAAACGAAAAGCATATGTATAAGGTGGAACTTGCCATAAAAAGGATTTTACTTTTGCATTCAGTTATTATATCATATACGGGAATCCCGCTTTTATACAGCGGAGACGAGATTGGCCGGCTCAATGACTGGAGCTATAAAGAAATCCCACAGTATGCGGGAGACTCCAGGTGGCTCCACAGAGGTAAGATGGATTGGGCGACTGCGGAAAAAAGAGATGATTTCAGTACCATTGAAGGTCAGATTTTTGGAAAGCTCAGGAATATGATTTCCATCAGAAAGTCCAACGGGTATTTTAGCGCAGAATATAAAGCGATACCTGTGGATACGGGAAATGACGCCGTATTTTGTTTCCACAAAGAGGATAAGATGCTGGTTTTGGCGAATTTCTCCGAAAAAGAGCAGTGGGTTGATACCAAAGCCTTTGACTGGTTCGGACTGCCGGGGGAAATGAAGGATTTGATTACGGCAAGACCTGTCCGGTCATACAACAATCATATTCAGTTAGGACCTTATGAATATCTCTGGTTAGTATAATTTCAATTCAGCGGAAGAACACGACTCTTCCGCTGGATTTCGCTGTGTAAATTATTTTTGTAGGGATTTTTTCAGGTGCAAATGACAGATAGAGAGAAGACGAATAAAAGAAAGGAAATGTAAATTATGGGAATTATTGCCAACGGATCATTATTTACGCTTCATACCAAAAACAGCACATATCAGATGAAGGTAGATGATAAGGGGATTTTGCTGCATACGTACTATGGAAGGAAAACGGATGAGACGGATTATTCCTATCTGATTTCCTTTGCCGACAGGGGATTTTCGGGAAATATCGCCGCCGCTAGGGGAGATAGGACCTATTCCCTGGATTATCTGCCCCAGGAATTTCCGGTGTGCGGAAGCGGGGATTACAGGGTAAGCTGTCTGAATGCGGATCTGGGCGCGGGAGTCAACGACTGTCTGCTCTTTTTTGACAGCTACAGGACCTATCAGGGGAAATATTCTCTGGAAGGCCTGCCCGCTATGTTTGCAGAGGATGGGGATTGCGTTGAGACGTTGGAAATTCTCTTAAAGGATTATAAGGACGATTTGTATGTCCGCTTACTATATGGCGTTTTTGAAGACTGTGACATGATTACAAGGTCTGTGATCATTGAAAATAAAACGGAGCAGGATGTGAAGCTGTCGAGAGTTATGTCAACCTGCTTGGACTTTTCGACAACCGGTCTGGATATGATTCATTTTTACGGAAAGCATGCGGGCGAACGGCAGGTGGAACGGCTTCCCTTATTTCACGGTATTGCGGAACTGCGGAGTACCAGAGGAACCTCCAGCCATCAACACAATCCTTTTGTGATCGTGGCGAAAAAGGATACCAATGAAAACATGGGAGAATGCTGCGGCTTTTCTTTGTTATACAGCGGCGGTTTTCATATACAGGCGGAGACAGATCAGATCAACCAGACAAGACTGGTAATGGGAATGGATGATTCGGATTTTCTCTGGACTCTGTATCCCGGGGAAAAATTTACGGCCCCTGAGGTCTGCATGACTTACAGCGGCGACGGCTTAGGAATGCTTTCACGTTCGATCCACGAGGGCTTTTACAAGCATTTGATCAGAAGTCCGTGGAAGGAGAAGAGACGTCCGGTACTTGTGAACAACTGGGAAGCTACTTATTTTGATTTTTCAGGAAAGATTCTTTTGGAAATTGCACGTGAAGCGGCAAAGATGGAACTGGATATGCTGGTGCTGGACGACGGATGGTTTGGCAAAAGGAATGACGACTATTCGGGATTGGGAGACTGGTTTGTAAATGAGAAGAAGCTGGGCTGTTCCTTAAAGGAATTGTCAGATCAGATTCATGAAATGGGACTTTCCTTCGGCCTCTGGTTTGAACCGGAAATGATTTCCGAGGACAGCGATTTGTACAGGGAGCATCCTGAATGGGCCATGGTGGTGCCCGGAAGGGAGCCTATCAGGGGCAGGAGCCAGCTGGTTTTGGATATGTCAAGGGAAGATGTGGTGGAATATTTGAAGGAACGGCTGTTTGCAATTATGGACAGCGCAGACATCCGGTATATCAAATGGGATATGAACCGTTCCCTTGCCCTTGCCTACGGGGCTTTGTTCCCAAGAGAGAGACAGGGCGAACTGCGCCATAGATATGTGCTGGGACTTTACGAGGTTATGGAAACGCTGCTTGCACGCTATCCGGAGCTGCTGCTGGAGGGCTGCAGCGGAGGCGGCGGAAGATTTGACCCGGGGATGCTTTATTATGCGCCTCAGATTTGGTGCAGCGACAATACGGACGCCATTGAGAGGCTCAGGATACACTACGGAACCTCCTTCGGCTATCCCATGTCGTCGGTTTCCGCCCATGTATCCGTCTGCCCCAACGAACAAAACGGCAGGGTAACGCCTCTTAAGACAAGGGGAATCTGCGCTATGCAGGGAGCCTTTGGGTATGAGCTGGACCTTTGTAAAATGTCAGAGGAGGAGAAGGAAGAAGTAAAGGAGCAGGTTAAGACCTTTAAAAAGCATTATAAGCTCTTCCAGTTCGGGGATTATTACCGTATTTCCTCTCCTTTTGAAAACAACGATTTTACTGCGTGGGAGTATGCCGACAGGGAAGGAAAGGAAGCCTGTCTGTCCGTAGTCTATACAGATCTTCATGGAAACCCGGCGCCTCATGTTGTGAAGCTTAAGGGACTTTGCAGGGAGAAAAACTATGAGGTCTCAAGGGATGGGGAACCTCTGGGAGAATTTTCGGGAGCGGCGCTTATGAATGGAGGGCTTTTGCTGCCGATACCGAAGGAAAATTATGATTCCTGCCAGTTCTATGTTTGTGCAAAGTAGATGACGTTCGATATAGATGAAATGCAAAAAAATCATCTATATTAGTCTTAAGGAATTTGGCATCTCTTGTTTTATTATGGAGAAAAATGTGATAAGATTATTTCTATTAGAATCTTTTTATAGGGATAATTAAAATGATTGTTGAGGAGGAACAAGAGATGTTTCAGGAGTTGAAGAAGAAATTTTTGATCAGAAGGACTATCGCTTTCATTTTTTTTGTGGCAATAGGAATCGGTCTGCTGTTCTTGGAGAGAAACGAGCTCAAGATGTTAATTTCCCCTACGGTGGATTTGAGCACCCTTAAGGGAGATGAAATCGGTCCTATGCGGGTAAAGGCCACCGTTGATGTCGTAATGGACTATTATGCTTATTCGGGACCCAGCTACAGCGCCAGCTCGGCTACGGAGAAGGAGTATATTATTCCTGTAGGCGAAGAGGAATATATGGGCATTATTTTGGACGGTTCCAATATGAATAAGGCAGATGACAACATGGAAGCCACCTGGGCTATCATGGACGGCGACGATTCGGCATATGATTTGATTGAGCCGTTTACCGTAAGCGGAGTGATCGTTCCCTTAGAAGGGGAAAGCAAGGAATTCTACAATGATTGGGTGGATTCTTTAGAATGGACCGATGAAGAAAAGGAGATATTTCTGCCCTATGTGATCAAGCAGGGATTTCTTGGGGGAGACGACACTTTCAAGTTTGCCGTGATCACTATTTTTGCCGTTGTTGCGATCATACTCGGTATTTCCATGTTTGTGGGAGGAGTAAACGGCAGCTACTTAAAGCCGGTCATGAAATATTGTGAGAGCACCGGAAATAAAGAAGCGGCCATGAGCAGAATTGAACAGTTCTACGCAACGACGCCGGAAGAAGGGGGCTTAAGGATTTCCCAGGAATATTTTATGTCCACAGGAACCGGAGCTATGGTCTTTACCCCTTGTCAGAACATTCTCTGGGTATACCAGCATATTGTAAAGCATTCCTATAATATGATCCCTACAGGCAAGACTTATTCCCTGATGCTTATGACAATTGACGGTAACAGGCTTGAAGTGAGCATGAAGAATAAAAAGGCGGCGGAAGCGGCTATGAACTACATAGGAAGAACACTTCCGTATCTTTTCTTCGGATATGACGAGCAGTTAATGAAGGTATACAACCAGAACAGACAGGCGATGATAGAGGCTGTCAATGAAAGAAGAGGACAGAACCCGGCAGAAGCGAATCCGGAGGGGATGAATCAAGCATAAGCCGGAAAAGAAACGGTTTCTGATGAATCGGAAAAATAAATCCGTGATAAAACGGAAAATGGAATCTGTAGTAAAGTGAGGAAATGAAAGTGGATGAGGATAAACTGTTCAGAGCCAGAATGAAAGAGCTGGCAAAGGCTTCTTTTAGGCAGAACCGGTATACCTTCAGCCACTTTCTTTCGGTGGCGGAACTGACGGAGCTTTATAGTATGGCTTCTCTGTTGGAATATGTGGATTACGATACCTTTGGCGGGAATCCCGGCTGTGAAAGGCAGATGGTCCGCTTCGGTTCGGAGAGGATGTTTGGCTATGAGGAGCCTTTTCCCATATCGGTCTTGCGAATAGAACCCTTGATAAATAAGTTCGCAGAGGAGCTAGGGCACAGGGACTATCTGGGGGCTGTTATGAATCTGGGAATGGAAAGGGATGTTATCGGGGATATTCTCATACGGGACAAAAGCGCATACATGTTCTGTATGGATAACATAGCCGGTTATATTCAGGCAAATCTGGAAAAAATCAGGCATACCAGTGTAAAGGTTTTTCCGGAAAAAGGAGAGATAGATGCGCTATCGCCCCGGCTTGAGGAAATGGAGATTCTGGTCAGCTCTCCCAGATTTGACGCCGTCATAGCGGCGGCCTGCAAGCTGTCCCGCAATGCTGCATTGCAGCTATTCCGGGACAAAAAGGTAGTTTTGCAGGGCAGGATTTGTGAAAATAACAGTATGATCTTAAAGGAAGAAGATATTTTTTCCGTCCGCGGCTATGGAAAGTTTGTGTACAAAGGCTGTGGAAACCAGACGAGAAAGGGCAGGCTTTATGTCCGGCTGGAACAATACCGGTAAGAATTTGATAATGATGAAAAACAGACGACAGGGCTGCTCCGTGTGGAGGGCTCTGTTATTTTATAAAAAATTTTTTGATTTTCTTGTCAAAAAGTCATAAGAAAATGTGAATTATAAGTATCAGAGGAAAGGTGGTGGTCGAAGGTGGAGATTACGGAAAAGAACTTTGTAAAGCAGATGAGAAAGGGAAACGAAAAGGCGCTTTTATATGTCATAGAAAATTACGGATGGGTACTAAAGACTGTGGTAAAGCGCCAGATGGGAACGCTTCCCCATATGTGGGACGACTGTATCAACGATACCCTGATGGCAGTATGGGAAAACATCGGAAGCTTTGATGAAAAAAGATCGGGATTTGAAAACTGGCTGGCGGGAGTGTGCAGGTTTAAAGCCTTGAATTATGTGAGGAAATATATTGAAGCCTCTAAGGAAGATCTTAGGGAGGAGATGCCTGACTTTAAGGACGAGGCGGCAGAGCGTGCCCTTTTGCAAAGAGAATACCGGGAAGAGGTAAACAGGATTTTAGGCTATTTAAAGGATGAGGATGAAAAAATCTTCCGTCTGATTTACTTAGAGGGATTATCCATGGATGAAGTGGCGGTAAAAATGAATATGACGAAAACAGCAATTTACGGGCGTGTCAGCAGAGGACGAAAACAGCTGCGCCGTATGGTAAAGGAAAGCGGGGTGTAAAAATGGCCAGATTATATGAAATGTGCAACGATATTGATTCCGAAGATCTTTTAAAGGACAGGGAAGAATTAACAGAAGGAGAAAAGGATAAAATGATGAAAAATTTTGAGGCAGGTAAAAAGAAATTTTCAAAAAGAAATAAAAGAGCGGGAAAGATTGCGGGATTTGTGGCGGCAGCGGCAGTAGCAGCCCTTGTTATAGTGCCCAACACATCGGCAAAGGCGGCTTATGCCATGTCACAGATTCCGATTTTAGGGGATGTGATCAGAGCGGTTACCATCCGGGAATATAATTATGACAGTGAGCGCTTTCAGGCGGAGATTAAGGAAGTGCAGCTGGAGGTAAACAAGAACGGAGAAGACGGCGGAGAGAATCCTGAGATGGACCAGTCGGTAGCGACTATTAATGAAGACATTGATGAAATGACAAACCGGCTGATTGAACAGTTTGAGGAGCAGGCGGCAGCAGGAGAAAGCTATGGCGGCATTTATATGGATCATGAGGTAGTAACCGATACGGATAAATGGTTTACCTTGAAGATTGATGTGGCAGAGGTGGCAGGCAGCGGAAGCCAGTATCAGTATTATTACCACATCGATAAAACCACGGGAGAAATTGCCTCCTTGAAGGATCTTTTTAAAGAAGGGGCTGACTATGTGACTCCTGTCAGCGAGAATATCAGAAAGCAGATGAAGGAGCGCATGGCGCAGGATGAAAATCTGACTTATTGGGCGGATGAGGATTCGGAGTTTGGATTTGGCTTTGAACATATCAAGGAAGACCAGAATTTTTATCTGAATCATAAAGGACAGCTTGTGATTTGTTTTGACGAATATGAAGTGGCTCCCGGTTATATGGGACTGGTGGAATTTGTCATAGAGGATGAGGCGGTAGCGGATATCCTGAAATAATGCTTTTCATTCTCGTGTTTGTTTCCTTTATCCGTATTTCTATTCTGTTTGCTCTGCACGCCCATATTCTGCTTTGACAAAGTTTTTGCATAGAGCAGATATTCCGTGTTATAATGTTTTATACTGTGGTAAAAAAGGCGTTATCTATGGGGAACATGGGCGATGCAGGGGAAACCATGACGGAAGCATTGCAGGTATTTGTGGATGCACAGAAAGCGATGAGCAGGAAAAGATTGGTAAGCGTTTAAAAGAATGGTCGTGGAATCTTAAACTGCAGGCAAAAGAACTGAAGGATAAAACGGATAATTTTAAAAATGACTAAGATATGTTTTGGTTTATATCCCGGATAACATTTTAAAAGCAGAAATAAGCCGGATAAATACGACCGGATTTATTTTTCGAATAGGGAAAGGAGAACAACATGAGAGCATTTGAAGGGTATCAGAAGGGCGTAAATTTAGGAGGCTGGATTTCCCAGTGCAACCGCTATGAGAAGGATTATTATGAAACCTTTATTGTGGAAAAGGATATTGAGACAATTGCAGGCTGGGGGCTGGATCATGTGAGGGTGCCGGTGGATTACCAGGTTGTGGAGGACGAAGAAGGAAATTATATAGAAGAAGGCTTCGGCTATATTGCCGGCTGCATCGGATGGTGTCAAAAATACAATTTGAATATGATTCTGGATCTGCACAAAACAGCAGGCTATGCTTTTGATGAAAGAGGTGGAGCGGATCCGGACGCTTTTTTCAAGGATGAAAAGCTCCAGCAGCGTTTTATCAGACTGTGGCAGGAATTTGCAAAAAGATTCGGGGAATTTCATCATATGCTTGCCTTTGAACTGCTCAATGAGGTTGTAAATCCTAATGTGGCAAAGGAATGGAATGCCATTGCCAAAAAGACTGTCAGTGCAATCCGCCAGATAGCGCCGGATAGCTGTATTCTTATTGGCGGGGTTAATTATAACAATGCGGTAAGCGTCCCCTTACTGGATGAGCCTTATGATGATAAAATAGTATACAATTTCCATTGCTATGAGCCGTTGGTATTTACCCATCAGAAGGCGTACTGGATGGAGGGAATGACAAAGGATTTTGATATGTCCTATCCTGCATCCCTTGAGGTATACAGGGAGAAGAGCCGTCAATTTGATGAAATGGCGATGGGAGCAATTTATACAGAAGGCTTAAGGGAAGTAGGGCCGGAATTGTTTGAAGCGTTGTTTGCACAGGCTATCCGTACAGCGGAGGAAAGAAATGTTCCGTTATACTGCGGGGAATACGGCGTCATTGATCAGGCGCCTTTGGAGGATACGGTAAGGTGGTATCAGGATATCCATCAGGTATTCCTAAAATACCGCATCGGACATGCGGCGTGGACCTATAAGGATAAGGATTTCGGGTTGATCGATCCTCATTATGAGGAAATTAAAGAGCAGCTGATTGCATTGCTATAAAGACGGTTACGAAAAAATAGGACCTTAAAAAACGAATCTATAAAGAAGCACGGAGGAATTTGTTTTGGACACACTTTATAAACGGTCCATATTAAAGAATAAATATTATCTGTATCTGACGGAATTTTTTGCGGGAATGGCCGTTATGGCGGTGGAGCTTGGAGCCAGCAGGCTTTTGGCGCCCTATTTCAGTTCCTCCCAGATTGTATGGACCATTATTATCGGAACTATTATGATAGCCATGGCTTTGGGAAATATTTACGGAGGGCGCAGCGCGGATAAAAACCCCAATCCGGACAGGCTTTATGGGAGGATTCTCATTGCGGCGGTGTGGATTGCGGCAATTCCGGTAATTGGCAAATATATTATTCTGGGAATTTCCGCCCTGCTGATTGTCACTGTGAATACCAATTTTCTTATTTGGGTGGCATTTCTCGCCTGTATGATTATTTTTGTATTTCCGTTGTTTTTGCTGGGGACGGTAACGCCCTCCCTTGCCAAATATACCATGGACGATCTGGAGGATAACGGAAGGACTGTGGGAAATCTGGGAGCATTTAATACCATCGGCAGCATTATCGGTACGTTTCTGCCTACCTTTGTGACCATACCCGCAGTGGGAACGGCAATTACTTTTCTGATTTTTTCAGGGGTGCTTCTGATTCTGGGGCTTGTGTATTTTATCAGTGCAAAGACAGGATGGAAGAAATGCGCGGTGTCTGCTGCCACATTTATTCTTTGCACCGTATTGGGAAGCTCCGGCAGCTTTGCCTTTTGGGAAAGCGGGCTGCTTTATGAAGGGGAATCTATTTACAATTATCTGCAGGTAAAGGACAGTGAGGATGATGTGATTCTTTCCACCAATGTTTTATTCGGTGTACAGTCCATTATGAAAAAGGATCGGGGACTGACAGGCATGTATTATGATTATGCCATGGCGGCGCCGTTTATGAGCGGAGGCATGGAAGAGGGAGAGTCTACAGATATTTTAATATTGGGAATGGGAACCGGAACCTACGCCACCCAATGCCGGAGATATCTGCCTTTTACAGAGATTGAAGGTGTGGAAATTGATGAAAAGATTACAAAACTGGCAGGAGAATATTTTGAGCTGGATGAGGATATTCCCGTTACCACCTATGACGGCAGGGCTTACTTAAATGCCATTGAAGGAACTTATGATGTGATTATGGTGGATGCCTATCAGGATATTACCATTCCCTTCCAGATGTCCTCTGTGGAGTTTTTTACCATGGTTCACGACCATTTAAATGAGGACGGAGTCATGGTAGTCAATATGAATATGAGGGGAAGCGGAGAAGGAAATATTAATGAATATTTGTCCGATACCATTGCATCGGTGTTTGGAAACGTCTACACCGTAGATGTACAGGGTTCCACCAACAGGGAGCTTTTTGCATCGGATAATCCGGATATGACGGCTTTGTTAAAACAGAATTTATCTTTTACGGAGGACGAAGCCCTGTGTGCCATGATGGAAAGGGTGGAAGAAAATCTGATACCTTATGATGGCGGCGGCTATATTATGACCGATGACAAGGCGCCGGTGGAGCTTTTGGGAATGCAGGTTATTGATGCTCTGATTCAGGAGGAGCTGGGATATTATAAAGAGATTTTTAAGAGGGAAGGCATTCAGGGACTTCTGAACCAGGTTTAACATCAGATGCCGGTATGAAGAAGAGTCATGGCGGAGAGGATACGAAAGAAGCGGGAAGCTCTCCAAGGAAACAGAAGTATACGGGAACCGCAGCAGAAAGAAAATGAGCAGTGCGGGCAGGAGAAATACAGGAGTGGGCATATGATCATCAATACGGGAAACAGAACGGATATTCCCGGCTATTACAGTGAGTGGTTTTACCGCCGGATAGAGGAAGGCCGGGTAATGGTAAGGAATCCTTATTATCCGGAACAGGTAATAGAATACCGGTTGAATCCTAAGGTTGTGGACTGTATCTGTTTTTGTACCAAAAATCCGGGGCCCATGCTTTCGGGGCTTCATAAGATTAAAGCTTACGGAAAATGCTTTTATGTGACCATTACACCGTACGGAAAAGAGATTGAGCCTTTTGTACCGCATAAGGAAAAGGTGCTGGAGGATTTTTGCATACTGTCGGATCAAGTGGGGAAAGAGGCTGTAAGCTGGCGTTATGACCCCGTTTTTATATGGGATAAATATTCTGCGTTATTTCATTTAAAGGCTTTTGCCAAAATGGCGGAGCGCTTAAAGGGAAAAACCGAAAGATGCGTTATCAGCTTTATAGATTTGTATGAGAAGACAAAGCGGAACTTTCCGGCTGCAAGTGTGGTTTCGAAAGAGGATACGATTTTTCTTACAAAGGAAATGGTAACGATTGCAGGGGAAAACGGAATGCGGGTTTATCCCTGCGGAGAAGGTCATTATTTATCTGAATACGGGGCTGACTGCAGCGGCTGTATGAGCAAAGAAGTGATAGAGCGGGCAATCGGTCAGAGCCTTTTTGTGCCCAAAGGGAAAAAGCCGGCAAGAGAGGGCTGTACCTGTCTTTTAGGAAGCGATATCGGCATGTATAACACCTGTGGACACGGCTGCCTGTACTGCTATGCCAATTATGACAGGAAGTGTGTGGAATCAAACATGGCAAGACATGATGCCGCATCCCCCCTTTTAATCGGCAATATAAGGGAAGGCGATGTGATCAGGCAGGCGGAACAGGAAAGCTGGCTGGATGGACAGATGAAAATGTTTTTGTAAAGCGCAAAGGAAAAAGAGGGATGGAAATGTTTGAAAAGAAGGAATATATCTATAGTGAAACCATGGGAGTCTGCAAGGTGGCGGATATTGTAAAGCTTTCTCCCAATAACCGTTTAGGGGAGCCGGTGTGGTATTACCAGTTAAAATCCGCATTTGATAAAAGCAAGGTGGCTTATATTCCCGTAGAAAATCATCAGGTAAGTCTGCGTCCGTTAGTAACGAAAGAGGAAGCGGAAGGGATTTCGGCAGAGGAGGCGGAAAAATTGGATGAAAAACGAAAGAATGAAATCCGCTTTGTGTTGGAAAAGGCGGAAGACTTAAAGAAAAAATAAAAGTCTGCTGCGACGACGGAAGGAAGCAGGTGCAGGATATGGATGAGTTAAAGATCATAGGGCGGATTTATACGGATTTCCCGGAGAAGTTCGGCATTCCCAGACAGAGCGGGCTGGTTAAGGGCGCTCTGGGAACTGTGGTTTTTGAGCCGGAATATCGCAGGAAAGAGGCGTTCCGGGGGCTGGAAGGGTATTCCCATATCTGGATTTTATGGGGATTTTCCAAGGCGGAAAGAAAAAACTGGTCGGCAACCGTCAAACCGCCCAGGCTGGGAGGAAAGAAGCGGATGGGGGTGTTTGCCACCAGATCCCCGTTTCGGCCCAATCCCATCGGGATGTCGGCAGTAAAGCTGGAAGAAATTGTAATGGATAAAAAGCTGGGCCCCGTGTTAAAGGTGTCGGGGGTGGATATGCTGGACGGGACGCCCGTTTATGATATCAAGCCCTATCTGCCCTATACGGACAGCTACGAGGAAGCGTCGGAAGGATTTGCCAAAGAAGTGTTTAAACACCGGTTAGAGGTGCTTTTTCCCGAAGAATTGTTGCTAAAGGTGCCCACAGAGCAGAGAGAAAGCCTCGTAGAAATATTAAGCCAGGATCCCAGAACCGCTTATATTGATGATGAAGAGCGCCTCTGGGGCGTTTCTTATGGAGGCGTTAATGTGCGTTTTAAGGTGGCGGAAAGCTGTTTAAGGGTCTGCGAGGTGGAGGAGCTTCCCTCACACACGCCGTAAACGGGATAGTCCGTTATCAGCAGTATCACATATATAATCGTAAAGGAAGTAAAAATAGTTGAATTAGAATGTCATGGGTTAATTATTTATGTTTGTAATCCGATATATAATACAGAAGACATAGCTTTGCTCAAGACAGGGAATATTTTCGGATATTTACAAAGCACCGGATTTGCCCTAAGTATGAAAAAGGATAACAGGGCCGGGATTATAACAGTAAATCCCAAGCTTTTGGAAAAAAAGCAGAATGATCCGGAGGCGGCAAAAAAATATACCCAGACATGAAAGGACATTGGGAGGGCGGAAAAGACGGAAGAAAAAGCTTCCGGGAAAACGAGAGGGAAGGACGGAATGAAAGCCCCGGCAACGGAAAAAAGAATTAAAAAGCAGGGGTAAGCCGCATAAAAAGACAGATTAATGTAATTAACGGCCTTGCGGCAGAGGTAATTTGTGATATACTCATATTATAAAGAGAAAAGCCGGTCAATACGTAGCTGATGCATTATGTGCTATTATGTCGGGTAAAATAAATCATTTACTGCGCTGGTAATTGATTTTCCGCTTATATGACAGATACATAGCAAATCATAATATTTTAATAAATGGAGGTAAAGGATATGCAGATAGGAGGAGTACAGGGCGCAGGGAGCGCAGTTCCCGGTTCCCAGCCGTCCGTAACAGGAGTAGAAGATGCTACAAGCAAAAATATTAAGAGGCAGATTTCCGAGGTTCAGAAGAAAATACAGGAGCTGGCACAGAAGCAGGACATGAGTCTTGAAGAAAAAATGAAAAAGCGCCAGGAATATAATCAGCAGATTGCGGATTTAAACGCACAGCTGAGACAGCATGAAATAGAGGTCCGTCAGGAAAGACAACAGTCCAAGGAAAATTCCATGGAAGATATGCTGGGCGGAAAGGAAAGCCGGGATGCGGCGCAGGATAAGGATACCGTAAGCATTTCCACTGAAGGAATGGAGGCTATGATTTCTGCGGAGTCCTCTAAAAAACAGTCCAAGGTATACGGACATGTGGCAAAGGATTTGCAGACAAAGATGCGGAATCTTTCTGCAGAGATAGATATGGATGAATCAAGAGGCGTTGATACAAGCGCTAAAGTCAGCGCCCTGTCGGATTTGGAGGGCAGAATGGAAAATGCCACAAGCAAGCAGATCGGGACTTTGTCAAAGGCTGCCGATGAAATGGAAGAGGCGGCAAAGGAGACAGGAAGCGGCAGAGGCATAGAAGAAGAGGAAGAAGATGCGAATTTGTATCAGGAGGATGCAAAGAAAAAAAAGGAAGAAGATGCTGCTGCACCCCTTCAAAACATTGATGTAAGACTTTAATATTGTATGTTTCTATAAAAAATGTGCTTCTCCGGGCAGGAAAGAATTGACAAAAGCTGCCGCGGTGGAGTACATTTTTATTGTGCCGGGAGGAGAGGAAGCATTTTCCTTATATTCCGCATTCCCCGTTTGCGGGAAGGGCATATGGGAATTTTGGAAAGAAAGAGGATCAGATAATGGAAATACAGCAGAGTGCAGCTACAGCACAGAACGGAACTGCAAATAAAGCAGTGGAATTGAAACCGGAAGATGGTTTTTGGTATATGGAAGGGGGCGTATGTGCTGCAAAGGGATTTAAGGCAAGCGGCGTATACTGCGGGATAAAGCACGGGCTTCCGGACGGAAACGAATCCCCTTTGAGCGGAGAAAAAAATGATATTGCCATGATTTTGGCGGATACGGAATGTACTGCTGCCGGAGTTTACACCACCAATAAGGTTAAAGGCGCGCCGATTATCGTTACGCAAAACAATCTTGCCAAATCAGGAGGAAAAGCACGGGCGGTTATTGTGAATTCAGGCAATGCCAATACCTGCAACGCCGACGGCGAGGAAAAGGCTGTTGAAATGTGCCGGCTTACGGCAGAGGCGCTGGATATTCCCTTAGAGCAGGTTATTGTGGCTTCAACGGGGGTTATCGGTCAGGTTCTGGCGATAGAACCGATCAGGGAAGCTGTCCCAAAGCTTGTGGAAGGGCTTTCCTATAAGGGGAATGTGGAAGCGGCCACCGCCATTATGACCACAGACACGGTAAAAAAGGAATGCGCCGTAAAATTCGAAATCGACGGCAGGGAATGTCATATCGGCGGCATGGCGAAGGGCAGCGGCATGATTCATCCCAATATGGCCACTACCTTAAATTTTGTTACCACTGACGTTGATATAGACGGGGCGTTATTGCAAAAGGCCTTAGGGGATATTGTAAAGGTTACCTACAACTGCCTCAGCGTAGACGGGGACACTTCCACCAATGATATGGTATGTGTTCTGGCAGACGGCGCTGCGGGGAATGAGAAAATTACGGAAGAGGGAGAGGCTTACGAGGTCTTTTGCAGGGGACTTTATCTGGTGCTTATGAATATGACCAGAATGCTTGCAAAGGACGGAGAGGGCGCTACCAAGCTGATTACCTGCGTATGCTCATCCGCACCGGATTTGGATACGGCTATTATCGTGGCGAAAAGTGTGATACGTTCCCCCCTGGTAAAAAGCGCAATGTTTGGGGCGGACGCCAACTGCGGTCGTATTGCCTGTGCCTTGGGGTATGCCGAGGCGGATTTTGATGCGGACAAATTTGACGTTTATCTGGCGTCGAGGGCGGGAAAAATCCAGACCTGTAAAAACGGTGTGGGTTTGGAATTTTCCGAGGAAAAGGCAAAGGAGATTCTCGTGGAGGATGAAATTGAAATAGACGTTGCACTTAACATAGGAGAGGCGTCGGCGACGGCATGGGGATGTGACCTGACCTATGATTATGTGAAAATTAACGGAGATTACCGTTCATAGGTATAAGCTTCCAAAAGAAATCAGGCAATATTCACAAAAGGCGTTCCGGAGAAATTTGTGGAAAATGTCCTTTGCATTTCGAAAAACAAGGAAGTAAATATTATCTGGAAATAAATAAAGCAATTAACGACACATGTAGCGCACCGCGCGTAAATCTGATTACGGTACGGATGTTACAGGTGTCTTTTTTTACGCAAAATCAAGGAGGGGTTATGGAAAACAATCAATATTTCGGAACGGAAAAGGTGGGAAAGCTGCTTGCGCAATTTGCAATTCCATGTATCTTTTCTCTTATTATTTCATGCTTTTATAACATAGTGGACCAGATTTTTGTGGGCAGCGGCGTCTTTAAGTGTATCCTTAGGAAGAAATGAGACAGAAAAAATTCATAAAGGAGTAGGAAATGCCGTTTTGTGTTCTTTTCTCTCCGGCATAGTTATTATTGTCATCAGCTATCTTTGCGGCGATGGTACAGAATACGCTGGTATCCATTATCCGTGCCGATGGAAGTCCCCGCTATGCCATGGGCGATATGCTTGTTGGCGCAGACGGGGAGCTTTATACACATTTTGCCGTGGGATGTTTAAGAATTTATCTTTCCCTGATCATTTTTACCTGCGTGCAAAAGGTATGCGCCATCTTTTTGCAGTCTATCGGTCATGCAAAGGCGGCTCCTGTAGCGGATATCCTTGCCATTGCCATTACATCGGTGGTTATGGTCAGATTATGGAAGCAGCTTGGGGAAGTTCATGAAAGCCGGACGTCAGAAAGCGTTTTGCCGGAATATATAAGGAATATCGTACCAAAAAGATAATGGAAATGTATGGGGATAGTGCAGAAGAGGCTAAAAAGAGTATTGAGCGTTCGGATGAGGCGGGGAAAGCGTATTATGAGAGTATTACGCATAAGAGATGGGGAGATTCCCACAGCTATGAATTGTGCGTTGACAGCTCTATAGGAATGGAAGAGACGGCGGAGCTGATTTGCTCTTATGTAAAAGCGGCTTCAAGGTAGGTAAAAGGACGAAACGGGCGGGTCGCCGTCAATGCGGCATCCATGCCGCGTCACGGCTGAATTGCCATCCGTGGCAATTCTCCCTTGGATTTGGGCAGTCCGCAAGAAAAATCGCAATTTACAGTAAGTGATTATGAAAAACAGAAGGAAAGTTTTTTGGGGGAATTTTTGGTTTTGAAAGAGTGTAAAATGGAAGTGTGGGGGATTGATTTTTGAAAAGCTGTATGGTACTTTTGTATTATGTGGTTATAAGATTGGAAATGAATGGAGCGGAGGGAGTACTTATGAAGAAAAAGAGAAAGGGATTTATGAAAAGGTTTGTTGCGGTATTTCTAAGCGCTATATTGGTTGTAGGGATGTTTTCGGAAATGAATCTGATGGATGTCAGGGCGGCGAGTGTCGGAACGATAACGGCAACCTTAACTGTGAGCATAGAAGGATGGGATGGAGTGACCGAACCGGAAAAGACAAATGTTGAGCCACATTGGTTTTTTGCACCGGATTACGCAGCTTTAATGGATCTTAGAGACGGAAGAAGTGTGGAGGTTACAGAGTATGCCAATGTGACAAAAAGGATAGAAGGTAATGAGATTATCTACACGTATACGTGGCCCAGTGATATTTCTTATGTTGGAAGCAATACGCTAATAGCAGTGACATATAACAGCCAGGTAAGTTTAGGAGACGGACAGATTGGACTTGATAGTGTAGCTTCTTCACCATGGCTGAACTATAGCGTTCGTTTTAATCTGATTACATATTTATATAGGGAACCGCTGATTAATTAGTTTTATTTTCAGCATTATCCCGTTTTGTCAAGTTTTTTAGAAAGCCAGCGGAAATATCATTGGATATTTCCAGGTTATAACCCTTTATTTGGGTTGCTTTCTTTA
>Ga0209064_1001406_pt1 | contig 37535 bp, 52 predicted proteins | sample Inofromicrocosms_FD_187498 | JGI IMG/M metagenome (GOLD analysis project Ga0209064, IMG submission 187498) | Mouse cecum microbial communities from Vienna, Austria - Inoculum for glucosamine and mucus D2O microcosms (SPAdes) (version 2) | ecosystem: Host-associated > Mammals > Digestive system >... | reverse complement strand
TTCACTGGGGATTTTTGACAAACTTTTTGGAGGCTTCTATCAGAATAGCAAACTTGCGGCATTTTGGCAAGGGATATTTTTGTTCATAAAGAAATTCGCCCTATCCTGAATGATAGAGCGAATTCAGTTATCTCCTAGGCTTTTCGGCTCTTTTCCACAGCTCTAAAAGCCTTTCAAAGAGGTCATTTTGCCTTGGTACGGGCGGCAGATAGGCTTTCAGCAGCTCCGTCGCCGCCTTCCTCAGCTCATCCTCCCCACCCGCAATCCGCACATATCCCGGACAAAGCTCCGCCAGTTCTCTGGCCCCGCCATCCACCTTGTGTCCCCCGGCAGGCAGGGCAATCACCGGAACCCCCGCCGCCAGCGCAAACAGCATCCCGTGGTACCGGTCCGTCACCACCAGCCCTGCATGGGAAAACCGCCGGATAAGCCCCTCTATCGCCGCTCCCCAGTCCGAACAGGAACCGTCCGCCTGGGTGTCGCAAAGCTCCGCCGGACCGAGGTTCTTTAATAACTGTAAATAATGTTCCCGCCTTTCCGGGGTGAGGAGGCTTTCCCCGTCCCGCCTAAGGCAGAGCAGAATCCTTTCTCCCCTTTCGGCAGAGGAATACCGCCCAATCCATCCGGAAACCATGTCCGGCTGCCAGGCCGCTCGACCAGGGCATAGGGCCTCCGCCGTCTGGAGGGATTTCCTGTCCCTGGCCAGCAGCAGAAGTCTGGGACAACGGCGAAGTATTTCCGCGGAGCGCTTTTCCCCACTTTTTCCCCGATAGAGGATTGTCTGGGGGAAAATCAGTACTGGGTTTTGGCAGAATCGCTTCAGGACCCGGCGGCGGACGGCCTCGTCCGGGTGGAAGTCGGTCATAGTATACCCGCTTTGGAAGACAATGGGATCATCCGTGACCAGCGTTCTGCTCATCCACCCCAGAAAAAGGCCGGGAATGCGGAGGAAAACGCGGCTGGGGACCGAAAGCACCGCCGCCCCCGGAAAGGCGAAATCCAGCCACTCCCGGATGCAGAGGCACTGGGCCTGATCCCCCAGGTTGGGATGGAGGGGGACGGCAAAGTACCAGACCCGCCGGGACGCTGTCCGGGCGGCAGAGATTTCACCCTTGATGCGCCCCAGCGCCTCCACATCCCCCGGCAGGCAGGGGAGCTGGCGGAAAAAACGCAGCATATCGGAAATTCCCTTCTGTAACCCGATGGGAAGACGGTTTTTCAGGCGGCGGAGCGCCGCGGACCATTTAAACCTCCAGTTCATACAGCGCCAAGGACCTCCCGTTGTCATAGTCGATGATGTCCACAATTTTAAACCCTGCCCGCAGGTAAATTTTTCGCACGGCTTTTTCGTCCAGCCCGGTATCCAGCCGAATATAGCGGATTCCCTGGTCCCTGCAAAGGGCCCGGAGGGCTTCCACGACGCTTTGGGTCATCCCCCTGTGGGAAAAGTCCGGCCTGACGCAGAATTTATGGAGATAGACCGCCTCCCCCTGGGCCGCGCCGCTCCAATACTGGGAGTCCCGCCGCTGGAGGATAAAGGCGCAGGCGTCCTCCCCCTCCACCTGGCCGATACAGAAGTCCCCCGGCCGGGCCTCGGCGGTGACCAGCTGTTCCCTTGTCAGCCATTCCTCCGGCCAGATGCGAAAGCCCCGCTCCCGATAGAAGCGGGCGGTCTCCCCCATAATTGCAATCGCCCGGTCCGTCTGTCCGGGGATAATCTCTATTTTGTCCATGGCCTTCCGCCCCCTTTCATCCCTTCCATTATACCACATTTGTCTCCCTATACCAAAAACCTCTGAAGAAACCCAAACGCCCGCCAGAACGTATGCGGATTCCTTCAGAGGTTTTCAACTAAGTAACAAGAAAAATGTTAATAAACTCGCCTTTAGGATTTTGCGGTCTTTACTGGGCGCTTCAGGGTTTTGAAGTCCATTACCGCCGACAGCAGACACATCACCACTACCGAGACAATCAGCTCACAGAACATATAGGAGCCGTTGTAGCCGATGGAATACTTCCAAACGGATTCCCCGGCCGGCGCGTTGCTTCCCCAGATAATCACGCCGGACAGCACATGGCATACCAGGCGGATAAATACCGCCGCCCCGCTCCCGAAGCCGATGGCGGCAATCCGGTTGCCGGGAATGGCCTTTGCGAACAGGCTGGCGAGACCCAGGCAGGAGAAGGCCACCACATAGTCCAGCAGAATCACCAGGAGATAGTTGATAAAGTTGGGCACAGGCGGCGGCCAGAAGCCCATCATCATGTTGACCAGGGAATAGACAAAGGCGGTGAAGGTCCCCCACTTTGGTCCATAGCGGAAGGAGATAATCAGCAGCGGGACCATGCTGGCCGCCGTGATGGAGCCGCCCTGGGGCAGGGTGAGGATTTTTATCATGGACAGCACTGTAGCAAGTGCCACCATGACGGCGCTCTCGGTGAGCATACGGGTTTTGGATGCAGGTTTCGGCATTTTGTTTCGACCTCTTTTCTTTTGTGATCGGACAAAAAAACGGCGCAAGTCCCGTGCCAATGACAGCTTCGGGGACGTGCGCCAATTATGTTGCCGTTTCACGCCTTTCGCTCCCTACGCCGGTATGACCCGTATCAGGTTTAAAGGGTTGAAGCTCGCGCTTCTCTCAGCCTTTCGGCACCCCTGCTTTTGGCAGTCAGTCGTTTTGCCGCTGATTTATCCGTATCCTATTATAGTGATTTTGTCTCTGTTTGTAAAGGGGTACGGCGTTTTTTTCAATTCTTTTTCTGTGGTGCCAATAGACATTGCCGGGGATTCCTATTTAGAGCGATACCAGCTTAAAAACTTATAATATTTCTCTCCCTGCCTGCCAAGCGCATAAATTTTCAGGTAGACTTCTTGGACAAACTCTTGAGTCACACGCGGCAGTACACTGTTTTCCAATTCCTCCCATGTCAAAGCGCTTACATTCAAATAACCATACAAAGAGAAGCTTTCAGATTCGAACAGCTTTTTCAGTATCCGGTGAAGCTTGTCAACTCCCTTGTCTGTGGTAAACGAAGCAGGCAAATAACGGTAGGCCTTGACTTGTCGAACATCCTGCTGTATTTCCCCGCCAAAGTTCATTTCTTTTAAAAGCGGAGAAAGTTCGCCAATTTTAAGTTTATCCACAAGCCTTTCACCTAATGCAGACAAGCCACTCACCTGTATCCATGTACATTCTCCCGGTCTTCCATCATAGATAGCCAATACACGCTGAAATAAAAACCGAAGCTGCAAAAAATCTTGTTCCAACTGGGGCGTGACACAAAAAATTTGAAATGTCGCTGGACCGCCAAGCAAGCGGCTCATCCAGCAAGTGTTCAGCAAACTATATTGAAGAAAATAATATCTTTGCAGCAACTGAAAACATACGGACTCATCTAAATCTTGACCATCTTTTTCTGGTACTATTGACAAGTCTCTTATTTTATGCAGACAATTTCTATATAAATGCGAGACCTGAATTTGTGAGTAATCTATTTCAAGCCACATCTTATTCATATTTTTTTTTCATTGTACGACTTCCTTTTGTTATATTAGAAAATAAACAGCCCCATCATCACCGCGATGCCCACAACCATGCCGACTACGCCCCCCGCCTTTTCCATAAACAGCCCCGTTTCAGAGAGCTCCGCGTTCTGATACGCCCATCTCCGCAAAAAGAAGTGGGCCTCGTTGGGGAACAGGAAGGTGACCGCCCCTAACGCGTACAGCAGTCCGCCCACAAAGAGCAGGGAAACGTGTCCCCTCTGCTCCAGGTCCCCCCAGGCGATGCGGCAGAGTGCATTGCTGATGGCCGGTTTGCCGATTGGCGGAATCTGGTTTCCCACGACGACAGTAACGCCCCCTCCAAACTCCATGGGAAGGCCGGTTTGCCTATCGTAAAACCACTGACCGTTCCAGGCACCCTCGAAAACGGTTCCGTCGTCAAAGGTGATGGAGACAAAGTCCCCGTCCCTTTGGAGGTTGGCGGACTGTTCCACTCCGTTCAGGACGATGGTAAAGTCGATTCCACTGTCCGCCGGCACGGTGCGGATATAGTTGACGGGATTCCGCTGATACAGGGTTTCCTCTGCCCGGAAAAAGAAGTCGCTTCCCAGGTAGATTCCCTTCCTCAGGTTCCGCCAGCCGGAAAAGATGAGGGCCAGCACCGCGATGCCAAGAATCAGCGCCAGAACACGCCGGTCAACTCTTTTTTCATCCATAGAATCACCCCTTCCAAAGCATAGCTTTATTATAGCATATACCATGTTGGAGGACAAGGCCAAAAAAATCCGGTTCCGGGACACCTGTCGAATTGACACGGCAGCTTTGCTGTGCTATCATGTGTTTTACACAGAATATCATTTCATAATCATTAGGAGGTGCAGCAAATGCCTGCTGCCGCAATCGGCACCTACAGCCTTGCTCAATGGCTGCTGTTCTTTTACATTTACTGCCTGATCGGGTGGTGCTTTGAATCCACCGTCGTGTCGGTGGGGCAGAGGAAATGGGTCAACCGGGGCTTTATGCGCGGCCCGGTGCTGCCGATTTACGGCTCCGGCGCAATGGTGATACTGATTTCCACCCTGCCAATCCGGGAAAACTTCGTCCTCACCTACCTGTGCGGCGCCCTGGCCGCCACCCTGCTGGAATATGTGACCGGGGTCTGTATGGAGGCGCTGTTCCAGGTGCGCTACTGGGATTACAGCCAGAAAAAATTCAACTTCCAAGGGCATATCTGCCTGAGCTCCACCATCGTATGGGGTTTTTTGAGCCTGTTGATGGTCAATGTGGTCCATCTGCCCATTGAACGGATGGTTCTGAAGCTCCCGGAGCCGCTGACAAGCGGCCTGGCCTTTGTGATAACGGCATTGTTCGCGGCAGACTTCACCTCCTCCTTCCGCACCGCCATCGACCTGAAGGAGCTGCTGATGCGCTCTGAAAAGCTACAGGAGGAGCTTTTGGCGTTACAGCTCCGGGCCGAACAGCTTGAAGCCCTTGTGGAAAGAGAAAAGGAAAAATTTTCCCAGGAACGGGAAAAATTTACATTGGAGCTCCAGTCTGTGCATGAGAAACAGCTTATCAACCTGGAGAAGCTGCGCAGCCGCGTCAGCGCGGACAAAATCCGCCTTCTCGGCCGGAACCCTTCGGCCTTGTCCCGCAAATACCGCGGCACGCTGGAACGCCTGCGGGAGCACCACAGCTTGCACGATTGAGAAAAAGGCCCTGTTTTCCACATCCGGACGCAAAAGTCAAGAGTAAATGCAGAAAAAATCAGAAAATTTTTTTGAAGGCGGATCAAGCCGCTTCCGCAAGGTATCTTTCAAACAGCGATCCGGACGTTTCAAAGCCTAAAATCTCGCGCGGATAGTTATTGATCCACGTTTCAACCCGCGCGACGTATTCGGCGGATACTTGCCGGAAGTCCGTTCCCTTCGGAAGAAAACGGCGGATCATCTTGTTTATATTCTCGTTTGTCCCGCGTTCGTATGCGCTGTACGGGTGGCAATAGTAAACGGTCGTGCGCTTCCGCTTGCCCCTGCCGAAGATCGAAGTTTCTATTCCGGCGCAATCCGCAAATTCCGAACCGTTATCCACGGTAATGCTTTTGAATATCTGCGGGAAGCGCCGCCCGTACTTCCGTTCAAGCCTGTTTAACGCCTTCACGACGCTGGCGGCTGTGTGATCCGGCATTTTGATTATAATTTCCTGCCGCGTCAACCGTTCCGAAAGAACAAGCAAGGTTTCCTTCGTTTTCTTCTTCCCCTCGACGCAATCCATTTCCCAATGTCCGAAGGTTTCCCGATCGTTTATTTCCTGCGGGCGGTTCTCTATGCTTTCGCCTTTCGGCGCGCGGGCTGGCTTCGACTTCACTTTTTCATATTTCCGCTTGCGCTTCCCCTTCTGCGGAAGGTTCTTCCGCTCCAGCCGAAGGAAAACGCCCTTGTCTATGTAATTGTATATCGTCTTTTCGCTGATCTCTGTTTGGAAGGTCAGCCCCAGCCGCTTGATTTCTCCGACGACGGCGGCGGGGGAAAAGCCTTCGTCCGCGATCTTCTTTTCGATGAACTCCGCCAATTCGTGATCGTCGCCGATCTTTAGGTCGCCGCCCTTCGCCTTCAACTGTTCGTCGTACTTCTGCTGGGCGATTTCCGGCGAATAGCGTTCTTCGGTCGTTAGGTCGGAATTCAAATGCGTGTACGTTCCGCGCTTTAGCTCCCTGTAAATTGTTGTATTGTGAACGTGCAGCCGATCCGCAATCTGTAAGGGCTTCAAGCCCTCTTTCAACGCCTTCTCTATTTTTAGGCGGTCTGTCCACGTCAAGTGTTTGTGCATTGTTATTCCTCCAAAAAGAAAAAGGGCGGCATATCCTGCCGCCCTCCGTGAAATCAATGTTTATTTCCGTATGCGTCTAATTGTTCGATCGTGTCCGGATCGCTCAATATATCCCGTAATGAACAGCCCAGCGCGTTGCAAAGTTTAAGAATTGTTACCAGCTTCGCCCCGTTCAGATCGCGCCCGCCGCGTTCATAGTCTTGCAGAATGCGGACGGAAATTCCCGCCGCGTTTGCAAGCTGCGATTGTGACATTCCCGCCGCTTTTCGTGCTGCTTGTAGCTTTTCGTTCCTGTACGCCACTTTTACGCTGATTTCCATTTGCGCCCGCCCCCTTGACAAATTCTTGTTTTATCGGTTATAATAAAGACAACGGGCGGGGAAACCCGCTGTCCGGTGTTTAGGATTGCTTGTTCTTCTTGTTAGGCTTAATGCTGATTGTGATACGCTCCACCGTTTCACTCTCTAAAGCCTTTTTAAGAAGGTCAAGCAATTCTTTTATTTGCTCTTCGGTCATTTCTGCACCCCCTTTCCGGTGGTGTATTCTCCTTTCTTCGTTTACTCGGCTTCCCCTTGCCTGTGATTATATTATACTGCATTTGCCGTATAAAGTCAATAGCTTTTCAAGAAAAAACCGGAAAAAGATAAAAAAATTACGGCGGGACAACCCCGCCGCTTTTTCATTCCTCCATATCTAAAAGCCAAAGCACCGAAACGCCCAGCACCTTTGCAAAGACTTTCAATTCAAAGTCGGAAACGAAGCGCGTTCCGATCTCAATTCTTGATATGCTGTCCCGCTCCATGTTTACGCCCGCAATTTGCAGCTTCGCGGCTAAATCCTCTTGCCGCATACGCTGAACAACGCGCGCTTGCCGGATACGGTCGCCGGAAATGTTCTTCTTCCCGTTATAGTCGTATATCTTCACCTTGCCGCCCCCTTTCGTGCGGAAGATTTCTGAACGGTGTGTAAATATTCCGCTTTATTCTTGATTTTACCGCTTCGATCGTCTATAATTGTGTTAAAGGTCAGAATGGCGCTTTGCAGCTAAATTTTTTCTACCTTGAAGGGAAGGTAACAGCATGAAAAAATCTGTTATTGTTATGTGGATCGTCGCGGCGTTGTTCCTTGTTTCTGCTTTCCCGATGTTTGCCGAAGGGAACGTCGGCGCGGGCGTATCCGGAATTGCGATCGCCGCCGTTCTCGCGGCTTTCGGTTTCGTCAAAAGCAAGAAGGCGAAGGACGGCGCGCCCGCTGCTTCGGCGGAAAAGCGCGTTGAAGCTCCCGCCGCGCGCGGCGCGTCTGTAAATAGTACGCCAGCAGCCGAACCGGAACTTCCGTTTGAATTTCTCAAAACGAACATTGCTGGCGTTACGTTTAAGGACGGGCGGAAAAGCCGACAAACGATTCTTCGCCGCCTGTATTGGAAGGACGCGCCCTTCGATCACGAAGAAGCGGAAGTAACCCTTGTCCGCGAAGAATTTGAAGGGAAGCCCGCTTTTGCCGTTATGCTCAACGGCGAAAAAGCCGGATACGTCCCCGCCGAACACGTACAATACATTGCGGATAATTACGAACGCTGCGACGGCGTAACGCGCATTGAAGCGCATTGCGGAAAAGAAGATATTTACGGCGCGGAAATAACAATTCGTTTTCGGAAAGTCTGAACCAAACAAAAAAATCCCCCGCAAGGCGTGAAGCCCTGCGGGGGATTTCTCATATCAGCGGGCGGAATGCCCGCCGCCGTCAAGCCGCTTTGCTGAAAGAGGAAAAGCGCAATACGGCGCGATCGGTGGTTTAGTCGCCTTCCGGCTCGGTCGTGTCAAGAATGCCGATGTACGATGGAAGATTGAAAACGGCGGCTTCTATCAGCTTGTCCAAGCTGTCCGCGTCGATCTTGAAGCCCTTGTTTGCCAAAAATTCAATAACAAAGCGCTTTTTCTCTTCGCCCCTGCCGCTTCCGGTGTAAATCTGTTCGGCGGCTTCGACGGCGGCTTCCGCCCACAATTTGATTTTCTCGAACTGTGCGACGGAAGTTTTGCTTTTGATCCACGGGATCACAAAAGCCGAAATGATAGCGGCAATCAGTGCCGCCAGCGCTTCAATAATGGTAGTAATGTCAAAAGTCATGTTGAAAACCTCGCTTTCTTGTTCTGTGTTTATTGTGTATCCTCTTTCGATCGCACGGAAAACGCACGGGACGCGCTGAAGATCGTGCGCGTGTGTTCTTCGTGTAATTCGCGTGTTATGCAAGCGTCAGATCGTCCACGTTCACCGCCGCCACAACGATGTTTCCGAAGGTAATAACGGCGCGCTTTCCGCTGATTTCCTTTACAACGTGTACGCGGTCGTACACATAGGAAGCAAGGCTTCCCCCTGTGTAGGTGGGCGCGCCCTGCTTCAAGCGGACGCGGCTTCCCTCTGTGATCTTCGCTGCTGCGGGCGCGCTGGGCGCTCCGTAGATGTCCGCCGCGTCAACCCAGCCATATACGTTTGATCCGCCGCCCTTTTCCGCGATAAGGTGGTAAGGGTGTTTTCCGTTGTGCGTCTGCGTGATTTTTGCTTTGCCCGCTTTGCACGGCTTCCCGCTCGAAGCGTTCGCGGAAACATAGTGCTTTGTTCCTTTGAAGTCCACAATATCGCCGACGCTGAATTTCCCTTCGGAAGTGTTCGGCTTCGTAGTGCTGCTATTTCCCGCGGCGTTTCCGGTGTACTCGATATACGGCAATTTCCCGTGTTTCGTCCACGTGCGGGCGTTGTATCCGCTCTTTCTGCCGATGTTCGCAACGGCGGTAATCTGCACGTTATTTTCCCAGCGCGGCGTACACTCAACGCCCAGCCCGTTCCCGATATAAACGCCGATATGCCCTTCGCACCAAAGCGCTTCGCCGATCTCAACGTGCGAAAAATCCGTCGATACGTTCGCGCATTTTGTAATCATTGTGTCCGCGCCGATGTCCGGAACGCCGTTGACGGCGTATTCTGCGCCGCCGTAGCAATCGGATTTATTGCCGTTCCAGCCCCACAAAACCCCTTTGATAAGGCAAACGCAATCAAAGCCGAATGTATCAGCGCTGGCGGCGTTTATCATTGCAACGCGGGAAGATTGTTTGTTGTAGTCGTGATTGCTGGTATATCGCTTTTTGTTCGCCGCCGTCATAGGCGCGCCGAAGCACCCCATAACATAAAGCGTCTTGTAATTCTTCGCAATGTCGATCAGCTTTTCCACGAACTCGTTACTTTTCATTTTTGCCATTGTGAAAACCTCCTTTGAAATGCGAAACGGGAACGGCTCATTCGTGCCGCTCCCGCTCCTGTACCTCTTCGATCCGGTCAATTCGTTTGTGTGCCTGTTTCGCGCTCTCTTCCACGGCGGTAAGGCGGGAAACGAATTCCGTATTCGTCTTTCGCTGTTCCCGCTGCTCGGCTTTAATATCGTCGATCCCGCCTTTGATATAGCCGATTTCCGTTAAAACGGTCGCGTCTGCCTTCGCGTCGCCTTCCTTGTCTTTGTCCCTGTTCCGGACGAAAGCAAGATAACCGAACACGATGGCGCAAACAGCGGATACAATCGAAAGCACGGTCATAAATGTTTCGTTCATGCGGTTTACCTCCCTTCGACTTTTTCCCATTGCCACAAAGAAGGCGTGTCGGGCGGATATACGCAATCGGGCATATCTGCTTTTGCAAGATACACGCCGCCTTTGTAACTGTAATACAAGCCGGAAGCGACGTTTACGACGATCCCCGCCGTTTCCGGATAGGGGATCGGATCGTCAATCGTGCCGGAAGCTGCAAGCTCCACCAGCCTGTAATATGCGAAGGTCGTTTCGACGGGATACGCCGCCGCGTTTGATGTATGCGGCGCGACAACCTCGAAATAACGGTCGCCGTACTTGAAAATTTCGCCGATCGTGTTGTATGCGTGATTGTCCTTGAAGCTGTCGTATTCGATAAGCTCCGCCGATTGAAGGATCATGCCGTCGTCAATGATCTTCGTTCCCGCTGCGCGATCCTGCACGATCTGCGCCTTGAAGGACAATGCAAGAAGGGCGGCGGATTTCTCTTCCGCCGTCCTTAATTGTTGAACGTCTTTTTTCATCTGTGTATTGCCGTTTTTTCCCTTGATAATCATTCAAACGAACCCCCGATCCCCGATACCCAGCACGAAGTCAGCGCGTCGCCGCGCGCGACGGTTACGCGGATATTCAATCCGCATTGTGCCGAAGTATTCGTTTTATTTGTGAACACGTGCGCCACGCCCTGTATTACGGCGTTCGTGCAATCCTCCCAAACGGGCGAAGCGTCAAAAGGATTGTTGCATACCTCGACTTTGAATTCGCCGCCAGCGGGAATTTCTCTGTTCACGCTCACATTGCAGCGTGTCGGCTGCGTGTCCGCTTCCAGCGGTTCGGAAAGCACGATCACAAAGCCGGAAATCGACTTCGTAAACGTAAGCGTCCGTGTGGCGCTGTTTCCGACGTTATCCGTTGCCGTGATCGTCAGCGTATGCGCTCCGTTTGAAAGCGCCGTGAAATTGTTTCCGGTAACTGCTGCCGCAAGCGTCGCGCCCAGCGTGACGTTGTTTTTCGTCGCGGTCGTTTTGTTGTCCACCTTTTCAACGACGTTCACCACGTCATTGTCCGGATCGGTCACGCTGTAATTATAGGTGAAGCCCGCCGCCTTCGTCCCTAAATTCGCATTGCTTCCGGAAATCGCGGGCGGCTGATTGTGAATTACGGCAATATCGCCGCTGGTGGTGTACGCGGAATAATTGCCGTAACTGTCTTTCGCGCGGACGCGGTATTTTAACGTATTCCACGCCGTCGATACCGCTTCCGTAAACGTCCGCGACGCGGACGCTTGAACTTGCGTCCACGCTCCGCTGTTGTATGAACGCTCGAAGCAGTACGTCAGCGCGTCGCCGTCCGGATCGGTCGCCGCCGCGCAAGAAATATTAATATTGTTTCCGCTGTACGCCGTGGCGGGCGCTGTAATTCCGGAAGGCGCTGTCGGCGCGGAATTGTAGATTATAGTATAATTGCCCGCGCTGTTCGTGGTATCAGATACCAAGATAGAAGATTTCAGATTACAAAGCGGGCGAACGCCGCCGCCCCCGACGTAAGCGTTGCTGTTGCTCAACGAGCCGTCCGCGTTGACGCTGCGGACGTAGTAGGCGACCGAGAAATGAGGCGTTCTAAGCCACCAATACCAGCCCTTCGTCGTTGCGAAGTTGCTGCTTGTGTATCCGTCCGCATTGCTCACGCATTCCGCCGTGGGATATGCGACGCGGGAAGCGTCGTTGCTGAACAATGCCAGCCGTGAACCTTCGGCGATACTGTTTTCGTTTGCAAGTCCCACTTCGGTGGTGGACGCAAGAAACATTTTCGCGTTAAAGGTTTCGTAACTGCCGCCGTCCGTCGAAGATTTAACGACGGTCAGCGTTGTGGTTAAAAGCTCCGCAACGAACTTCGGATCAAGCATTGCAAGGAAGCCCGCCCACGCCGTGTACGGATTATATGTAACGTGTGTGCTTTTCGTCGTCGGCGCTTGATCTGCGCTGTGCTTTGCGCTGTACCAATTTCCCGCCGTCGCGTTGCTGTTCAGCCATTGCAAAAGGTTTGAATGAATGTGTCTGTTGTTGCCGTAGCTCTTCCGGTTACTGTCGCTGTTGTTCGGCTCTTTTGCGTCCGAAGCCATGATTTGAATAATCTTTTCAGCGATCAGCGTTACCGAATTCGCGGGGTAGCCGCTGTGGTTCATGTCTGCAACCTTGAAAACGATCTTCGCCCCGAACCGCGATTGATACGCGGAAAGAACCGGAACTTCGATCTTGTCGCCCACCGACAAGCTGCTTAATGCTTTTGACATTTCTTTTCCTCCTTCGGTTTTTAGTGATTTTCAAAACTGCCGAATACGTCGCAATACTCCGATATATACCCGCAAAAATAGCTTTTGTGGTAGTACGGGCATTCCCTGCACGGTATTTCGCCGCAAGGCAAGATCGGCGGCGCGTCGTTTTCCTTTTCTTCAATCCCGAAAAGGCTTTTGTAATATTGATCCGTTCGCCGTATCAAGTGATAGCAATTCCCCTTTGAAGCGTGTCCTCTCCAGCTTTGATAGGATTGTTCGATCGTCTTTTGGTCGATCTTTCCCGCCGCTTTCAGTCCGGCAAATTTCTTCAACTTCCGCTTCATGTTGTTTTTGCTGCGGCGGCGCACCTTCCGGATCACTTTTCCCGTTTCCGTCAAGTACGTGTGAAAGCCAAGAAAATCAATGCCGTTCTTCAATGGGTAGATATTTGTTTTCGCGTTCAGCGAAAGCCCGCGCGCTGCGACGAACGCTTCAATTTCCTTCCGGCAATGCCGCAAGTATTCTTTATCCTCATGGATCAAGAAGAAGTCGTCCATATAGCGCCCGTAATATTTGATACCCAGCTTTTCCTTGATGAAATGATCCAGCCCGTCAAGGTAGAGAAGGGCGAAAAGCTGTGAAGTTTGATTTCCGATCGGTATTCCGACGTTTCCTTCCGTGCTGTCGATGATAAGATCGACAAGCCACAAAACGTCCGGATCGGTTATCTTCTCGCGGATTAAGGTTTTCAGAACGTCATGCCGGATCGAATAGAAGTATTTTGAAATATCGCCCTTCAAAATCCAGCCGTCAACGCCGTTCTTCCTGTAAAACCTCCGCAAGAACTCTTGAAGCCGCCCCAGCCCGTCGTGCGTACCTTTCCCCACCTGTGAAGCGTAATTGTCGCGTATGAACGATCGCGTCAAGATCGGTTCAAGCACATTGTCGCAAAGCGCGTGTTGAACCACTTTATCCTTGTAGCTGTTCGACATAACGACGCGCTTCTTCGGTTCGTAAACCTCGAACGTGTTATACGGGGACATGGTGTATTTCTTCGTGCGTAGCTGATAGCTTAATAGGTTCAGCGCTTCAAGAAGGTTTACTTCAAACTTTGCCGCCGCTCCCTTCCACCTCTTGCCTTGCCGCGCCTTTCGGTAGGCTCTGTACAGGCTTTCAAAACTGTATATCTTTTCAAACTCTGTCATAATAAAAATATCCTCGCTGTTTCGTAACCTTTGCCAGCCGCTTTCGCGGTATGCTCCGGTATCGGCGATCCTGTATTTGTCCCCGCCGTGGATAGCGGCGACGGGATACACCTTCCTTTGATGATGGTATTCTGCTTTCGCCTTTCGGCTACTCGATCGCGTTATCCATCGAAGCGGGCGAACGCCGTTGTTCCCGTTGTAAGCGTTGTTGTTGTTCAACGTGCCGTCCGTGTTGACGTTGCGGACGTTGTAGGCGTTCGAGAAATTAGGCGTAACAAGATGTACCCCGAAACGGTTTTCAAGCCCTCGTTTTGTCCCGCTTCTTCCACGCGGTCGTCATGTACTTCACGTCAAGAACAAGTTTGCTCCAATATTCGCAACTGTTCATTGATATAAAGCCCATTTCCTGCGAAAGCTCTATGAAAAATAGAAGCTCCTTGCAATAGGTCAGCGCCTTTGCTTGCAGCTTCTGCCGCTCTCTGAATTCCTGCGCGTCGCGAAGGTCTAATTCGTTCGCTTCGATCACGCATTCGTAAATTTGAACCGCTTTATCCTGTATCCTGTTTACAAGCGTGAAGCGGTATTTCTTCGGGAAGCGTTCTGTCGAATTCGTGATCGTGAAGGTGTGCTTTACAAGGTCTTTCGCCTTCACAATCACATTGAATTCGGACGGCTCTTTGCGTTCCCGCTCTGGTCTTTGCATAAATGCACCGTCCTTTCCGCATTTCCGCGATCGCGTCGGTATCAGCGGCGCACCCTTCAAAATCGAAGCCCGCGTCGGTAATAGTCAGCGTCGCCGCGTTGCCTGTTACCGTTGTTCCCGTGATCGTTACCCGCTCCGCGCCGCATTCCTCGCAAGGCGGGGAAAGCTCCGCAAAGATATTCCCGATCACGCACGACAATTCCGCCGCCGTGCAAGCGTACCGCGTCAACATTCGATCCGCTGCAACGCGGCGTTCCAAACGCCCGTCGCTGTGATACCGTCAAGATCGGCAAACAGGATCAAAAACGGATTTTCGGTAATATCGTTGAAAAGCACGGCTTCGAGTAAGTCCACGCGCGCGTCAAGCGCGTTCGTGATGTTCGTTAGGTTCGTAACGGCGTTTTCGTCCAGCACGTCTTGAAGCCCGCTGAACCATGCGTTGAAGTCTGCTGCCGCCTGTGTTTCAAACGCCGCCATGTGCTGCTCGAAAGCGTCATACTGTACGTTCCCTTGCAGCTTTAAGGAATTCATATACGACGCAAGGGAATTGTACTGTTCTTCGGAAAGGCTTTCATATTCCGCGAACCATGCTTGAAGCTGCGCGTTGAAAGCTGCTGTGTCGATTTGATCGACAACGGCGGCGACAACTCCGCAAAGCGACGTGTTCAACCGCTGGTCTGTGATCCTGCTTTGCGTGATCGCGGTAACGCCCGCCGCCACGAATACGTCCGCCAGCACAAGCTCGAAAATATCCGCGTCCCGCTGCACCGCTGGCGCGGACGGGGAAGCGCTGAACCCCGAAGATTTTACTTTCGTCGTGATTGTCCGGTTCGTCAAATTCCATTGAACGACAATGCGATCAATCCGGTTCAACTGCCCGTCAGCCGTCGCAAGCTGCACGGTAAGATCGCCCGTGTTTTGATAGAAATAACCGTTGATCCACGCTTTGCCCGCTCGGACGGTTACGTTCATACCGCTTCCGGCGACAACTTGAAGCCCCGTCGAAGGAACAGGGAAAACCCCGTTCCCGATGAACGAAGCGAAGTATTCCGCCCAATCTTCCGCTTTGTACGTGCGATCGTGCGAAACACTATTGAAAAAACTTGATTTTTCCATGCTGTGAAGCCCCCTTTACTTTGTGATCTGCCGAATTTGTGTCAATAGCGCGGGCAAACTCTCGCCGAAGGTAATATCTATTTCTTCGCCGCTGGTTTCGTAGGTTTCCGCGATCTCCGTTATCCGAACGTCAATGCGAACCCCCCAGCGCTTATTGATACAGGTAACGCGATCCCCCAAGTCGTAATCAATGCCGTATTGAAGATTTGCGTTCGTGTTGATCTTTGAACCGAACGCCAGCGTTTCGGCGTATTGTTCAAGCTCCGACGCACCGCGCGCGGAAAGAAGCGCTAAATACTGCGCGTCGGTCAGCGTGATTTTCACTTTGCTTTCGTTTTCGTATTCCTGCACAATGTCGGTGGCGTTTATGAATACCTCTTCACGCTCCAGCCCTGCTGCCGCGCCGCCGACTTCCGCAACCTTCCGCGCAACGCCTTCTTTTTCTTCTCCGCCGACGTAAGCCGTCGTTTTAAGGTTTTCAACGCTGTTCGTGTACTCCTGTTCCACGATGTTGTCGAATTCCTGCGAAAAGATACAAGGCGCGTTCCCTGCGGCGTTATCTGCCGTAAGGTCGCGCCCCTTGTAAACGGAAAATGTATGCTTGCCCGTGCGCGGATCGGTAATGACGCGCATTCCCAGCTTTGCCGCTTTCGCCGCCGTTTCCGCCGCAAGCTGGGCGTTGATGAACGCTTCGGAAGTATAGTCGATCTGCCCGCTTCCGGTGTCCGCGTCGTTTGTCGCAATGCTGAAATTCGGTATATTCCGGCTGCTGCCCGCCGCCGTGCAAGTCTGCCGCACGATCGCATACAAGATGTTTTGCATCGTGTCCTTCGTGATAATCTGATTTGTCAAAATGCGTTTGCCGATCCACGAAAGAAGGAACTTGCCTTGAACCTCGATTTCCTCCAGCCCCTGCGAATTCTTCGTTATGTGAATATACTTGATTTCCGCTGCTTCCTTGCCGCCGCGCTTTATGATGATATTATTCTTCACAAGCAAGGCGGCGTGTTCTTCGGTGAAGGGGACAAGCAATTTGAATTCGCCGCAACTCCAATAGCGGCGCGTCCAGATCAGCGAAGATATTTTTTCGACGATCCCTTGAAGCGTCATTTCCCGATTGTAAACGTATAATTCCATGCTACACCCCCAAATACAAATTATTGTGATAGATGGATACTTCGAGATTTTCCGCGTTCGTATCCGCCGAATACCGGAACAGATTGTCACCCACGGCGATCTGCAAGTATGAACTGTCAACGTCGAGATAACGGAAAGCGTCTGTCGTTACGCCGCCGCGTTTCAGCTTCACCGCTTTTTCACCGTATCCGGTGGAAACGGTTAAAACGTCGCCCGCTACAAGCGAAATGTTCAGCTTTATAAATTCCTGCGTGTCAACATTCAGAAGAACCGGATTTGTAACCGCGCCCAGCGCGCGGAACTCGATCCGGATACCGCTTTTCACGTCGCCGGAATTGAACACGTTTACGATCAGCGACGGCTGGCGATAGCCGATTTCCCAGCCTTCCGCAAGCTCTAACCCGTCCGGAACAGGGAATTCAAAGCCGCCGATCCACGTTGCTATATCTTCGCGCGTTTCCGCTTCTTCCCGCCAAAATGGATTTAAGCAAGACAGATTGACGGCGAATTGCTCGAAAATCGGCTTTCGCGTGAAGATCGGCGCGTCGTTTATCTTGCACCCGATAACCCGTTTAAGGTCGCCGAACTCATACGTCAATGTTGCTTCGTACTGCGGATTTAGTATCCTGTTCATATTCCGGCGCAACGTCTGCGCCGCTTGTTTGTCCCGCTCTTTGATGTGTCCCACGATGTCAATATCGCGGGCTTCGATCCGATAGCCCAAGTACGTGTCGCCGTCCTGCCCCATGCTGTTTGTGCTATAAATCGCGTTCCGCACGTCGGAAAGCCCTGTTACGTCCTTGAAGTTTACGTGAAATAAAGAAGCGGGGGAAAACTCGACGCTTTCCCCGCGCTCGTTTGTATAGGTCAATTTTTCGTGAATTCTCATGTCATAACCTCCCGCGCGATCTGCCGGAACTGCCGCGCCGCTTCTCGCTGCTGCTTCGCGTAGCTCGTTTCGTTCGCATAGATATTTTGTATCACCTCGACGGTCGGCGCTGCCCTGCGGTCGGTTCTCCGTCCCTCTCCGGTGTCCCGCTCCGGAACGGCGTTCGCTGTTTCACGGCGGATCGTGCTTTCGACGTTCCGCATTTCTGCGGCGAAGCCTTCGCCCAGCCCCATAGCCATGAATTCGCCGATCCCCGCAAATACCTTCGACGGGGAATTGATCTGCATTTCGGCTTCAACTGCTGCCACAATGCTTCTCATCATAGAGCGAACACGGCTTTCAAGCCAGCCGGACATATTTTGAAAGCCCGTCCAGATACCGCGCACCATATCTTCGCCCGCCGCTGTGAAGTCGGAAATAAAGGAACGAAGCGCCGTAATAATAGGCTGCACGATTTGCGATACCTTGCCCGTGATCTGCGGGATACCTTTCACCATGCCTTCGGCGATCTTCTTGTCGAAATTCTCGCCTTCGGATATGAATTTTTGATGTTGCGCCGTAAATGCCGTAATGATACTTTGAACAATCTGCGGGATTTTGGAAGTAATCTGCGGGATCGCCGTTACCATTCCGGACGCGATATTCTTGTCGAAATCCTGTCCGGCTTGATTTAGCTTTTGCGCCTGTGCGGTCAGCCCTGTTATAACCCGCTCGACAATAGCGTTCACCGCGCCGGAAAGCCCTTCAATGTTCGCGATAATGCCGTCGTTCACCGAACGCACCGCTTCGGCGGCGGTAAGCTGTCCCGCTCCGCCCATTGCGGCGGTCATATCCGAAGAAACGCCGTCCATGCTCTCGCCGAAGCCCACGCCCACGCCTTCGCCCATGTTTGTACCGATTTCAGCGAAAACCGTTGACGGGGAATGTATGCCGAAAAAGTTTTTGATACCCGAAACAAGGGACGAAGCCCAGCCGGATACCTTTTCCCAAAGCCACGAAGCCGCGCTTGAAATGCCTTCCCACAATCCGTGAAGCAGATTTGCGCCCGCGTTGACAAGCTCACCGCCCAGCGACGCGAAGGCTTGCACAATGCCGGAAACAATCTGCGGAACTGCCTTCACGATTTCAATAATGATCGTCGGCAAATTCTCGATCAGCGCCACGAATAGCTGAACGCCCGCCATGATAATTTGGTCGATGTTCCCGATCAGCGCGTTTACAATTCCGCTGATAATCTGCGGGATCGCCTGTACAATCGTAACGATAATTTCCGGTAAAGCCTGTATCAGCGCGACAAGAAGATCAATGCCCGCTTGAATGATAAGCGGTATATTCTCCATAAGCGCCGTTACGATCCCGTTTATGATTTGCGGGATTGCTTCAACGATCGCCGTTATGATTTCCGGAAGCGCCGCGACAAGGGAAACAAGCAGATCAATTCCGGCTTGAATGATCTGCGGGATTGCGGAAAGCAAGCCGTCGATCAAGCTGGTTATTAGCTGTGGAAGCGCCGCCACCAGAACAGGGATCGCGTTTATGATACCCTGCGCCAGCCCTGTGATAAGCTGCAACGCCGCGTCGATCAGCATAGGGATATTGTCTATCAGCACTTGCACAACGTCCACTATAAGCTGAACAAGCGACGGAATAAGCGTCGGGAACGACTGCGCTATTCCCGTTGCTATGTTCGCGATCATCTGTATCGCAAATTCAAGGAATTTCGGCAACATTTCGGTTAATTTCTCGATTGCAAGCGTCACCATTCCCATAATCCCGTCCGTGAATTGCTGTGCCGCCCCTTCTGCGCCCGAAAGCGCACCCGTTAGCCCTTCACCAATCAAAGCGACAAACGGCGTTATTTGTTGTAAAAGCTCCGCCGCAAGCTGCTTTAATCTTGTTATGATCGGCTCTGCGATTGCGCCCAGCTCCGCCATAGCATTGTTCAAATTCGCCGTTGCTTTCTGCGCGTCGATAATATCGCCGTTTACTTCCCTGTATTTATTCGCTGCTTCTGAATATAGCCCGTTCAGCGTTGAAGTAATAAGAGCTTGCCGCTCTTGTTCAGACGTGCAAGCGTCAAGTTTAGCTTGAAAATCATCTTCCGAAACGCCCGCCCAATTCAGCGCGTCCGCAAGATTTCCCGTAATCGCTCCCGTTTTTGCTGTTTCGTTTGCTGCTTCCGTCAAGCCTTCAATCGGCAAGCTGTCGCCGAATGTTGCATATACACCCGTACAAATATTAGTCCAGTCTGAAAGCTCTTTTTCGTTTGTCGTCAATTTTGCAAGGTGTGCCGCCGCTTCGGTCGCTTGTCCATCGTCACCAAGAACCCCGTACAATTCCGTATAAGTATTCTTTGCGTCCTCTGCTGAATGTCCCGCTGTGGTGAAGCTGGTTTCAAGTTTACCCATGTTTTCGCGGGCTTCCCGCGTTTCCTCTGCAAGTCCTAAAAAAGCAGCGCCCGCCGCCGCGATCGCTGCCCCCATAGCTGCACAAGCTGTTCCGATTGCCTTTCCCGCTTTTCCAGCCACTTCGCCGAATTTCGCCCAGCTTCCGCTTGAATTTTTGAGCGCGTCAGACGTTTTTTTGACTTGCGTTCCGGTGCTTTTCATTTCTGCCTTGCATTCATTTAGGCTTTTTTCAAGCTCCAAGGCTTCGTCCGAATTTTCGCCGTATTCGCTCTTTGCAGCGTTTAGGGCTTTTTCAAGTGACTGTACCTTCTTTTCCTGCTCCGAATATGTCCTTTGCAGAACAGACAATTTCGCTTTAAGCGCGTCGGCGCTTCCGGCGTTTTCCTCATATTCTGCGGATACAAGTTTCATTTCCGAAGCCAAAATCCCCAACTGTTTGTCTATGCTTGCGGCTGCGGCTGTGAACTGTTCTGAAGCTGGCGTTGTCTGATTTAGGCTTTCTGTTATCCCGTTGATCTGTTGTTCTGTTTTCAGCATTTCAGCTTTTGTATTGTTTAGGTTCGTTTGCATTTTCTGAAATGCCGTATCGGTGGGATCAATGCCCGCTTCGCGCATTTTGCGAAGGGCGGCTTCTGCCGCTTCCGCTTTCTTTGCCTGTTCTGCAAGCTGCTTTTGCAAGACTTCTTGTTTCCGCGTCAGCGCTTCGGAACTGCTGGCGTTGTTTGCGAACTCCGCCGTCGCCAGCTTCATTTCTGAATTGATTTCGCGAAGGGAAGTATTTATGCTGTTACAAGCTGCGCGATACTCTTTTTCGCCTGTCAAGTCGATTGACGTTTTGATCTGCTCTTCTTTAGCCATTTACAACCCTCCCAACACGTCGTCAATATCAACTTCTTTCGGATCGGGCTTGAACCGATCCGGATTGAATTCACGGTGAATTCTGAAAAGCGTTAAAATTTTGTACGGTGTCATGCGCCATACTTCGGCTTCGCTCCACCGTAAAAGCGTTACGCCGATATAAAGAAGGCGGGCAAGGTCGATTATTCCTTGCCCGCCGCTGCGTTTTTTCCCTCTGTGCTGTCCTCTTCGTCGTCCTCTTCATCGTCGCGGGCGGGCGGCTCTTCCGTGCCGTTGTTGCCCATCGAAAACGCCTTGAAGATCGCGTCCTTTACCTCTGCAAAATTTCCGGTATGGATCAGCCTTCCCACCTGTTTTTCGGAAAGCTCCGGTTCGCCCTCTTCCGCGCCCTCGTTCAAAAGCACGGTCAGAAGCCAGCGAAGATTTTTAATGCTGTCCCGTCCGGAAAGCACTTCGTCAAGGCGATCAAAGCCGCCGAATTTGTCTTGCATTTCGTCGATCGCGTTCAGACTGAAAAGAAGGTGTCTTTCCTTGTCCAGCATGATCGGAAAACGCCCGTCCTTAATTGCGCTCATAAAGTAATAAGGCGGGAAGCTCTGTTCCGCTTCCCGCCTTTGCCCCCTTTCTGTATTCCGTTGTTATCCTGCGTTGTTGTTCGGTTCGCGAACCGCCGTAAACCATGCCTTCGCAACGTCGTTCGTCGGTTCGGAAACGTGTTCCGCCTTCCACAAGCCATCGTCGCGCTTGACGAACTGCCCGACGATTTCCGGCGTGGAAAATTCGATCCCGTCGCCCTTCGTGTTGTAGGTTTCGTCCGGAACGGAAAACTTGACTTTGTAAAGCCAAATGTATTTATACGTTCCGCCCGCCTTCCTTGCGCGGAAGCCGATTGCGAAGTACGGCGCTTCATCGTCGCCGGAAGCGTAAACCACGTTGTCGCTGTCCTGCGTCTGCCCCAGCAGCGCGGCAAGGTCAGCCGGAAGCAGATCGTTCACGCCCAGCTTTATCTCTCCCTTCACGAACTCTTTAACAACTTCGTCCGCGCCGTCGTCGGCGTAAAGGATCGCTTCGGCGGCTTCCACGGTAAGCTCTGCCGAAATCGCCTTCGCCATCTTGACGGGCGTTCCGTAAGTTTCCGCACCGTCTGTTCCGGTCGTAATGGGCGCGCGATAAAGATCGCGCAAGCCGATTGTTGCCATATTCTTATACCTCCATATATTTGATTTCCACGGGAACGTGATAAAATCCCGTGTCCCGCTCGAATACCTCCGAACCGATCTGCACCCCGTAAAAGCCCGCCGCTTTCAGCGCCTTTTTTAAGGCATTTTTAAGCCGGAAGTAATCTTTCTTTGAAAAAATGTGTACTTGATACGTGTATTCAGTCGCGCCCTCTTCATCGTCCGAAAAGAAAACGTCACGTTCTGCGGCAAGCTGATATGTGATATAGGAAGCCGCCCTTCCGCCGTATTTCAAGCGTTCGACGGGAACGCCCAGCCCCTTTAATGTGCTGTGAAGCAAGCTGTCAACGTCCATTTTGTTTTTCCTCCCATACGCGGCGCATTTCTGCCGTTGCTTCGTCCGCCGCTTTCGCATTCGCTGCCGTAAACCACGGGCGCGCTGGCATATTGGAACGCCCGTAATTCAGCACAAAACCTTTTTCGGCGTTTCGTACCCCGTGCCGATCCGTTCCCGTGGGCGCGATCTCGACGAATTTTCCGCCGTCCCGCTCCTTTACTGCCGATACCTTGATCGACGCGGTAAGATCGCCCGTTCCGCGTCCTGTGCTGTTTAACTTTGCTGTTTCCTCTTGAAATGCGCTTTTGATGATTTCGCCGCCCGCCTTCAACATTTCCGGCACGGCTTCCATCGTCGCCTTGTCCCTGCGAAGCATTGCTTCTTGTACGTCGTCAAGCCCTACAACGGTGAATTTAGCCATCGTCGCCGCCCTCTTCCGCTTCGCCGCCGCCCTCCGCTTCCGGAAGGTCAACCAGCGTTAATTCCGTAAACTCCCCATTCGGCGGCGTGTACGTCCGCAAGACGCGATACCGCTTCCCGCTCGAAACGGGATATTCCACGATTTGCTGTCCCGCGTACTCAAACGAATACACGTCGAATTTTAATTCCGTCGTATATCCCGCTTGCTGCGCCTTGTAGAACTCCGAAAAGCCCACGGATTTCTTGTCGGCGAATATCGTTGTTGCGGTTTCCTCTCTGTCAGCGGGGAAGCCGTGTTCGTTCGTGCGCGGCGTAGGATCGGCAAGCGCGATCAAGGTTATTTGTTCGCACCATCTCATTTCCCGCCCTCGCTTTCGATGTAATCGCCGGACAGGGACAACGCGCATTTCAAATAGTCGTATGCTTTGCGGTATCGTTCCGCGTCATTGTTCCAGCCGAATTCCGCCTTTGCGTAAAGCACGATCGCGCGTTCAAGAAGGGGATCGCCCAGCTTTTCGCCGGACGATCCCTTTTCCGGAACGCTGATACCGACAAGGCGAAGATCGGCGATCGCGGCGTTTATCAAGTCGGTTACTTCTTCATCGAAGGCGCTTCCGCTGATACGCAACGCCAGCTTTACCTTGTCAAGCATTGTTCGATCCCTCCTGTTATGCGGTCGCCTTTACCAGCTTCACGATCGCTTCGCCGATAGCGGGGACGCAATCGAAGATCGCGATACCGCTATACTTGTAGCTGTTCGTGTCGATGTCATAGGCGGATTTCACGCCGATATTTTCGGCAAGGTTCGCGCAAACCTTCTTGTAATCGCCCAAGAAGGCTTCGTGATCCGCGACGTAATCGGACAGAAGAACCGGATACCCGTAAACGAAGTATGCGTTGTTCTGTACGGTTACAATGTGGTTCTTGCTGTTGTCCTGCAACGGCATAAAGTCCGTGAACAAGGTTTTCTTGTTCATTACGAACTTGCCGTTCCTGTCGTAGCCGGAAGGAAGCAAGCCGATCAGCGCCTGCACGTTCGCGGCGGTAAGGCTTCCCGCCTTTGTCACGGTAACGCTGTTCGTTGCGCCCCATGTGTTCGCCTTGTCAATGCCTGTCGGCTGGGAACTGCCCGTTCCATTGATAAGTAAATCTTCGACTTTGCGGGCGATCGCTTCCGCCAGCATATCGACGATCCAGCTTTCAAACGCCGCAATGCTCATTGTCATAACGCTGTCGGAAATCTGAACCAGCTTGATGATCTCATAGCCGGAAAGCTGAACGGTGGTCAGCGTGTCGGCGGCTGCAGTAATAGCCGCGTTTTCTGTGTGGATCGCGGCGGCGTTGTTCGTACCCTCGACGGCGAATTTCACCGCGCCTTTGACGTGAAGAAGGGTAACTTCGTTCAGCATGGGCGCAAGCGTCTTTACCTTGCTGATAATCTCGTTCGCGGTCTGCGTGGGGATAACCTCCGCACCCGTGCCGCTGGCGTTCGCATACGCGCGCGCTTCCATGAAGGCGCGGTTCTCCGCTTCGGTCAGCGGAAGGCGGCGAAGCTGCTTCAACCACGCGGAACGGTATTCGGGCGTACCGAAGGGATCGTCCGGCTTCTCTTCCTGCTGCCCTCTCTGCTCGAAGGAACGGGAAACAGCGCCTGCGCCCTTCGAGATACTGTCAAGAATGCCGTTGCGCTTCTCGGCGGCGGCAATCAGTCCGGCGCGCTCTTCGGTAAGCTGCGTGGTTTCCTGCTCCAGCGCGTCGATCTCGGCGGCGGTCATATCCGTGCCGCGTGTTTCGATTTCCTGCTTGATAGCCGCAAGGCGGGCTTCGATTTCTTTAATTCTCATTGTGTTAAACCTCCATCATAAGTTTGATTTTTAGAATTTGTTTCCGGCGCTCCAGCCGCTCCTGCTGCTCCCTCTCGATCACTCCGTCGAAATAAGAGCGCGCCGAAATTTCGGTATCGCCGTTCGCCGGAATGGATACCGCCGAAACGTCGTAAACCTTCGCAACCTTTAGGATCGTCCGCGTCCGCGTGTCCCTGTCGTAGCTATCTTCCGTTACACGGAACGCCCACGACATTTTCGTAATAAGTCCGTTTTTGATTTCCTCGAACATATCTTGCGCGGCGCGGGATTTCGACAAGTCCGCGAACGTGAAAAGCCCGCTTTCGGTCACTTCAACGCCCAGCGTCTTGTTGGAAAGGCGGGCAAGCACCTTCCCCGAATGATCGTACTGCATAATCACGTCAGACATATCCGCGCCCACAAGCGCGTTTCTGTCGATCCGCTCGAAGTATTTTTGCCCGTCGTACTCATAGAGTAAATACGGCTTGTCGAACGTCGTGGCGTAGCCTTCCACGTAAAAGTCCGTGTCAATCCTCTTTTCCTTCGTCCCTTGCGGGATCAGCAGCGGCTGGATCATTGTTCTGTATTCCCGATCCTTCATCATCGGCATTCGGTACAACCTCCTTTCCTAATTCTGAAACTTCCGTGTACTCTTTGCGTATATAATACTTGTCGCCGCCTTCAACGTGCGCCATGTTCCAAATATCCATAACGCCGTTACGGTTCAACAAGCCACGGTCAAAAAGCTGTGTGCTGATATTTAGCTTCGTCGCGTTTGAAGCGTATTGAAGCCTGTTTGCGGTAAATGTGATCGCATTCCCGAAGGACAATTCCCGATCGCTGAACGTCATATTCGATAATACAAGGGAAAGCTGGATCGCGAAAGGCTCGATTTTGCCTTCATAGTAGGCGTTCCATTCGTCCTCTGTATATCGGTTTTGCAGAATGCCCGCATTCGTCCCGAAGTAGTTAAAAACATTTTCGTTGATCTGCGCCATCTGCGCCGCGTTCACGGTGAACGGCTTGCTTTCGATCGGCTTCACGTCCGCGAACTTCGCGTCATAAATCACCATGCCGGATTGATTGTCCGCCGAAAGGTTATCCGCCGTAAAGCGCTTTCGCTCTTTCGTTATATCCTCCGGCTTTAACATATTTGCGACTTTCGCAAGGAAGCGAACCGAAGCCGAATTCTTCACGCCGTTTATAATTCCTTGATTTTGCGTGTGGATTAGCTGCATTGTCGGACGAAGCGCGGCGTTGCTTTCGCCGAAGAAGTCGTCCTTGTACTGAAAGTTTGTCAGTACGCCGACGCGCTCGAATTCGATTGCCGCCTTCTGCCCGCTGGCGAAGGTATAGCGCAAAAACGGCGCGCCGCCAAACTCGACAACTTCGCACCGCTGGGGAAGAAGGGGATAATACCCGATCAATTCCCCGAAATCATCTTCAATCGGCACAATGAAACAAGTGTTGTTCACCGAAAGGATCGTCGCGATCCTGTATATGAATTTCGATGTATCCATAAACGGATTTGGCTTGAATTGCAAAGTCCGTTCAAGGTGCTTTTTCGCTGCGCCGCTGATTTCCGGTTTCAGCTTCGACGCAAAGGAAGCGAAGGAATGTATCGCCGCCCGCGTAAGCTCCATTTCGTAAAGGCTTTCCGGCGCGTTCGTAAAAACGGGCGTGTACCCGTTTAGCATTTTGAAGTATCCTTCCGCTTTCAAGTCCGCTTTCGGTCTTTTGAAGATCGTTTCAAATACTCCCATTTTTATCACCCCGCATTTTTAAGCATTTCGCCTATTTCGTTATAATATTTCTGCCGCACGGTCAGCGCGTCGATCACGGAAACGAAGCCGTCAATCCGCGCCCGCTGTTCGATCTTGACCGGACGGAATTTCCGCGTTTCCATGTTGTGCTTCAAGGCGACGTTCAAGAAATGCGCCTTCAACAAATTATTGTCGGCGATCTTGAAGTTTCCGTCTTTGATAATTCCTTCAAACTCGCGGATCACGGGCGCAAGGTTTTCACCTTGAAACACGTCGTCCGTTTGGAAGCCCGCCGCTTTCAAGTCGTCGATCAGATATTGCGCGCTATAACGGTCGTATCCGACCTTCAAGATGTAAATTCCGTACTTGTCCCGAAGCTCTGCGAACCACTCGAAAACGTCTTTGTAATCGACGTGGTTTTCGCCGGATAGCTTCAAGATACCTTGCTTCGCGAATATGTCATACGGTACACCGTCGATCGCTTGCGCGGTTTCAAGCCTGTTTGCTGGCATAAAGAATTTTGCGAAAGCGTACAAAACGCCGTCCCGCTCGATCACGATTGAAGCCGCTGTCAAGTCCGTTGTTTGCGAAAGGTCTATTCCGCCCACCGCGTAGCTGTCTTTGAATTCCTCCAGCTTCGCGTGAATTCCTGCGCCGTCCACGACGCTGTAATCAAGCCAAGCGACGGAAGAATTCTGCTTGATATTGCAATACTTCGTCAAGAATTCTATGCGCTTCGATATGCTCATTTCGGCGACGGCGATTTCCTCTTTGAAGAAGTCCGGCGATACCGAAACGCCCATATTCGGATTTGCTTTTTTAAGCTCTTCAAGGTCGTTCCATTTCTCCACGTCGTCGATCATGTAGAGAAGGGGAAGAAGGCGGCGTTCCTTGCTGCCGCCCTTCAAAAACGCCGTTGAACGCTTCATCAATTCGTCGAAGATACCGTCGTTTTCGTAGCCCGCCGTGCTGATAGAAAGGATCATCGGCTGGCGGCGCGCGCCCAGCGCGGATTTCATAACTTCATACTGTTTCAATCCGCCGTCGCCGCGCCACGACGCGACTTCATCGTTTACGACTAAATGCGGATTGAAGCCGTCTGATTTCTTCGCATTGAACGCCAGCGGCTTTATTGCCGTGTTGCTCTCTTCGACGTAAATATCGGAACGGCGCTTTTTCGATAGCTCGGAAAGCTCCGGTTCTTTTTTTATCATCTGATAGAAGTTATCGTAAACGATGTTTGCTTGTTCCAGCTTCGGCGCAAGGCAATATATTTTCGCGCCGTATTCGCCGTCAAGATACGCCATATACGCGATAACGGCGGACGCAAAAAGCGTTTTGCCGTTCTTTCGCCCGATCACAATAAAGACTTCACGAAATACGCGCGTTCCGTCCGGCTCGACGATCCCGAACATAACCGAAACGGCGGCTTTCTGCCATAGCTCCAATTTCAAAAGGTCTGTGCGCCCCTCGCAATGGTGGCAAAAGTTTTCGATAAACCGGATCGCTTTATTTGCCTTCTTTGCGTCGAAGGTGAAAAGCCCGTCTTGAAGCCCCTGCACGATGTATTCATACAAAAGCCGAACCCACTTGCCGACAACGATTTTTCCCGAAGAAATCCCGTCGAAATATTCGTAAATGTAATTTGAAAACGGCATTTTTATTCGTCCCTTAATGCCTGTAATCGGCTTTCTTTCTTCTTTTCGGGCGGTACAAGATCGCAAAGCTGCTTGATAATGGCGGCGTGATTTTTCGTCATTGCGATATGCGTTTTCACCGCGTCGCTTTGCTTTGTCCCGCTCTGATTTGCCCCGTTTTGATATTCGACGGTGTATCCCTCTTCGTTTATGATTTCCTGCAATTCTTCAAGGCTCACCGCCATAAACGCGGCGTTCCGGATAAGGCTTTCGACGGTCTGCAACTTGTTTTTATCCAAGTCTTTGAAAACCCGCTTTAATCGCGTGATCTCCCGCTTGATTTTCTGTTCTTTCGTCAAGTCCTTTTTTGTCGCCATAAATATCGCCCCCTTTCCGGTTCTACCACACCCCCCTAACACGTACACCCGTTATGCGCGCGCCTGCGGAGTAAATTTAATCTCCCGCCCTCGGTGTTGAACCCTCCCTAAACTTTCGGCGAATAGGGGGGGATACAAGGTTTCCTTCTTCGTCGAAATCGTAACGCCGCCGATCGTCGTTCCGGTGGTGTTCCTTGTTGTGGCAATCTTGACAAAGCGCTTCGAGATTATCCCACGAAAGCGTAATCGCCGGATCGTTTATATTTTTCTTCGTCAAGTAGGTTTTGTGATGTGCGATCTTTGCGACAACCGGATCGCTGGGCGTTGAACAGCGTTCGCACAAATAGCCCTTCGACTTCAAGAACCCGTCGCGGCAAGCCCGCCACGCTTCGCTGTTGTAAAACCTTTCTGCCCACGGCTTCATGTGCTGCGCCCCCTTTCCGCGCAAAAGAAAAAGCCCTCTGCGGATCGTCCCCGTAGAAGGCTTTAAGTCTGCGCTATTTCGTTTCGCAAAAATTCATCGTAAATATTATACCTCTTGAAGAGGGTATGCACAAGGGCGGCTTTTGGTCGCCTTTTGGTCATTTGTCAATATCCCGCTTCCTGTATGTTCCGGCGCTCACCGCCGCCGCGATCCCGAAGATACAGACGGACATATCGTTGACAATCTTATTCCGCCAGCGGCGCGCCGTCTTTATCTCTTTGAGAATGCCCGCTTCTTCAAGCTCTGCGACAACCTCTTCCCACGTTGCCGTCTTGCCGCCCTCGCGGGGATCGCCGTTTATATCCTCCCCGAAATAGTACAGCCGGATCACGACGAATTCTTTTTGCCCCTCGAACAGCGAAACAGCCCGCTTCAATTTCTCGAAGCCGAACTTCGTTTCCCGATATTGCCGCCGCTTTTCTTCCTGCATTTCCTCGACAATATCTTCTTCGGTTTTCTGCTCATAGTATCCCGCGCTTTTGCTGCCCGCCGAAAAGGTCTTGCGCCCCGCGTGATACTCGACTTCGCAATATGCTTCTTCGTCTGCGACAAGCGCCGCCAGCTTCTTGTAGTTATACAAAAGCGTTTCGGTCGCCTTGAAGTAGTTTATGAAATCGCCCGTATTCGCCGCGTATGCTTCCAGCGCACCCGCGCGGGCGGCTTCAAAAATTGCGTCCCGCAATTCCTCCGAAAGCTCCGCCGTTTTTTTAGCCATGTTCTTTACCTCCCTGTAAGTATTTCAAGATCGTTTCCGCTGCCGTTTCCCAGCCACGGCACAAGGCGACTTGATAGCCCTGTTTTGAAAGCGCGTCCAGCCACTCGACTTGATTATCGCTTGCGCGCCCTCCGCGTTGCCGCTTTAGCTCTATGTAAAGCCCGTGATACCCGCCGCGCGGTACGGGCAAGCATAGATCGGGAACGCCCGCTTTTACGCCCTCCGCCCGAAGCCGCCCCGCTTCCGCTTTGTTCCTGCTGCCGCCGTTCGGAACATGATAAAGCAATTTCAATTCCGGATATTTGCCGCTCTGCATTTCCGCCCAATTCATCAGCGTTATTTGTTCCTGCGCTTCCGTAGGAACGGGAAGTCTACTGTTCCGCATTCTGCGCCACCTCCCATTCCGCGAAAAAGAACACGCGCTTTCCCGCTGCCGTCGCGCGCCCGAACTCATATTGCGCGCCCTTGCTGTCGATCCAGTCCGGAAGGAAACAAGCCGCCGCGCATTCGTCAAGCATTGCGGACGAAATGCGGATATACGCTTCATAGCTGAACCCCTCCGAAGGCAACGTCGCCGGATTGACAACCGCGAAGCCGTGTTCCTCCAGCTTGCGCGCTGCGTCGTAAAATTTCATGCGGTAAAACGGATCTCCCGTAATTTTCCCCGCAAGATATACCGTTTCTTTCATTCCTGTAAATCCTCCCTTCGATCGTCAAAAAGTGTTCTTTGCGCTGCCTGTTCCTGCCGCTCCAATAGGTCAAAAAGCCGAATTTGCGCGCGTTCCTCTTCAAGCCGCTTGTTTGCTGTCTTGAAATAGTCCGCGTCGATCTCAAAGCCGACATAATCCAGCCCGCCGTGCTGATAACAGGCGACAAGGGAACTTGCGCTTCCGGCGTGTGTATCAAGTATCCGCATTCCCTTTCGGGCAAACAGGGAAAGAACCCACAAATACAGCTTCACGGGCTTTTGCGTCGGGTGTATCGTCCCTTCCTGCTGCAAAGCAACACGGTTCAAAGTGAAAATCCGCGTCGGCGTGTCGAAGCTGGTATATGCAAGCTCACAATCTGACATTGTAAGTCCTCTTTGCCCTTTGTCCCATATCAGCCAGCCTTTATGCCCCTGTTCAAGATACGGCACGAAGTAATTTCCGCCCCAAATGATTTGTTGTTTCGATACCCGTTCCAATTCGCGGAAGTATTCGGGCGGGGGAATAGCCTTGTCCCAGCTTTTCTGGATATGCTCTTTCCGATTGTGCTTTGTGTTCGTGCATATCCGTTCCCGCTGCCCGTCCACCCCGATACCGTAAGGCGGATCAACGATCGCAAGGTCGAAGAAGCCGTCCGGAAATTCTGCCATGCCTTTCATGCAATCCATGTTGTAAAGCCTGTTCAATTCAAGCAACCGCGATCACCGCCTTTCACTTTGCTTTATACCTAATCTTGCAAGGGGGGAAAGAAGAACATTTGCGCCCGCGTTCCTCTTTCCCCCCTTGCGAACCCCCCTTTTACTTTCGCGTGGCGCTCATAGAAAGAAGAATTGATATTTTTGATCTGTTCCGGAAGTCTGCTTCTTCTCTTCGGGCTTCGTTCCCAAACTTTACACATTTACAAGGCTTTTTAATGCTGATCCGTGAAATTAGCTTTTTTCGGCTTCGTCCGCTTTCGCTTCGGCGGCTCTAATACATATTTGAAATACTGATACCCGTATTTCGTGCTTTTTGCTTCCACGAATATGTATCCCTTCGGCGGGCGCGGCGGCTTCGCTTCCGAATAATTGCGTTTAACCTCTGTCGGCTTTTCTGCTTCCGGCTTCTTCGCGTTCCGCGTCTGCTTCCACCTGTGTCCGCCCTGTTCCGGTGTCCAATGATCGAAAAGGTAATTTGCAAGCCCCGTGTAATCCTGCCCGTGGTCGATCCCATTGTAATAATTGTGTTCCCGTAAATGCTCGATCCGAAGGACGCTTCCGAATTCCCACTTCTTTTCGATGAAATCTTCCGGTATGCCGTCCGATACCATGTGAATGTGAAATCGGTGTGTACTCTTTCCGCGCCCTACATATATAAAGATCACCGCGTCCGGATAGGCATATTTCAAGCGTCGGACGAATAGATCGCGTATCCTCTTTACGTCCCTGTATTCGTGGCATTCGTGTTCAACGTCGAACGTCAGCGTACTATATAAGGATCGCGGGCTGAAATTCTCGTTGAAATAACGGGCGTGTTTTTTCCTCGAAATGTTGATCCGGTGCTGCTCCCTCTCTTCCGGTGTCTTGAACCGCTGTCGCGGCTCTGCCTTGCGTATATCCTGTACGCGATCGGAAATTGTGAAAACTTCCTGTTCGCACACAACGCCCGAAAACGTCCTTTTTTTAACTCTCCGCATAATCGCGCCGTCCTTCCTTGACTTGAAGCCGCTTTTATGCTAAAATAACTATGTTGAATAGCTCCTTTGCGGCAACGTAAAGGGGAGAAGCGTCCGGCTCGAAGCGCCGGACGCTTCTTTTTTCATTTATCCATTGTTCCGCGTCAAGCTCTGCATGAAGTTTTCGCATTTCGCTTCTTCGCAAGGCTTGAAGCGCATACCGTCCCCGCAACCGATACAGGGAAACGGGCGTATCCCGTCCGGCTCTGCGCCTTCGCGGGATCGTGTGCATTCCTCCAGCCGCGCGCATTGATCGCACCAACACTTCCGGCAATCGGAAATTTCGGTTTTCTGTCTGTGTTCCTTTTTCCGCATTTCTGCGATCGCGTCGTTTTCCTCCATGATCTCACGCGCTGCGCTCTCGACTTCGTAATCCTCCACGCCTTGCAGAAGCCCCCGAAAGAACGGCGCGAAGGCGTACCCGATCCCAAGTCCGGCGCGCAAAAGCAATTCTTCGTCAATTCTGATTTCTGCCATTTCTCTTTCCTTTCCTGCGTTCCTTTATAATGCTGTTCACAACGGAAAACACGATCAGCACCGCCAGCGCGATACACACAACGCCGCAAAGCATATAAAAGGCGTTTGCCATGAATTCAAACATTGTCATTCTCTGCACCGTCCTTCCCAAAAATCTCTTCCGGCTTCACATTCCAAGCCGCTGCAATGTGCTTCATCATATCGACGGCTTCGGCGCGCTGCTTTGCGCCGCCATCAAGATAAGATTTCAAGATTTCAGATTGAAGAACACAAAGCGGGCGAACGCCGATGTGCCCGTTGTAAGCGTTGAGGTCGTTCAACGCGCCGTCCGTGCTGACGCTGCGGACGAAATTATTTATCGGGCTGTCCGGTGTCGCCGTCCACCACCATTCATTCGGAAGCGGCGGGATATTCTCGCGTAAGGCGCGGTATTCGTCGCAAGTGATAAGCCCGATCCGCGCGCTGTCTGTCCCGTACTGCTTCAAGCCGTCGTCGGCGGTCAGATCGACGGCGAATTCCTCGAACATAGCTTCCGGCGCGCCCGCGTCGATCAGCCTTTGCAAAAACTCCCCGTTCAGATAGGCGCGAAGGGAAGAAGCAGCAAAGTCGTTCTTGTTTTCTTCGTCGAAGACGCGTTCCTCGACGCACTTTGAAGCAATGCACTTCACCCAGCTTTCGCCCGTCTGAATAATCGTCCAAGCGATCCCGCCCATCGTGAATTCTGTTTTCGGCGTGAAGCCGTGTTTGTTCTCTGTCATGTTGAAAAGCTCCTTTCTGCTTTTGGGCGCTGCGCCCGCTCGTTCAATGATCCTGTTTATGTACCATATCGCTTTCTTCAAGTCCTCCGTGCCGTTCTTCATTTTCCAGCGCCACAAATACTTGATCGCGTTTGCCGTGCATACGGCTTCGATCCCGTGAAGCTCAATCGTTGCCGCTTCCAGCGCGTCGATACACTCGATCCCGCCCGCTGTGTAATGCGGCGGATGGTTTACAATATCCGCCATTGTCAACACTTCTTCCCGCCGTGCCTGTAAGGGCGGCTTTTGTTGTATTCGTGCTTCTGCCGGATCGCGGCTTCAATATCAATTCCCGCATATCCGCAATAATCAAGAATACGGATAATCACGTCGGCAAGCTCGATTGCTATACCTTCCGGCTTTTTGCTCTTTGCTGAACACGGCGCGTCCGGCTCTTCCGGATTGTACGGGCGGCTTCCGCAATGTGCGCTTCCGTCCTCTTCACAACAAACGCCGCCAGCATTGCAAGGATAATAAATCATCGGTCGCCCGTTTCTGTATTCCTCCAGCGCTTCGGATACCTCCGAATGAATAAGCGCTACAATTTCCGGAAATGCTCTTTCGCATTCCCACCAGCCGTGTTCAACGGCGTTTTCGTGAATTTCCTTTGCAAGCTCGTTAATTCCGATCATTGCTTTTCGCCCTCTCTTTCGTTTTTGGTTCAGCGTTTCCGCTGCTATCTGCTGCCGCTTCGCAATCGCACTTTTCGCCGAAGTCTAAATGCGCGCCGCAATGCGGGCATATCCTGTAACGATCCGCCATTTTCTTTTCCTCCTTGATAATCAGCCGCCGCAATCCGTCCGCTTTTTGCGAAGCGCTGGCGGAAGCCACCGATCGTCGCCTTCAAGCATTCGTCTATACATATCGTATTGCGTGAAGTCCGGACAACTTTTCATCAACGCCCGCGACGCGCTCCACCTCTGCATATATTGACATACTTTGAAATGCCGCAATGCTTCGTATGAATATCGTTCTTCAACGCCCTTCCGCCATTTTCCGTGTTCGTCCACAAACTTTTGCTTGTCGTAGATCATCACGAATGGAAGCAAGCCGAATTTGCGAAGCGTGTAAACCCTGTGAAGGTCTTGTTCGGTCGTACTCCAAAAGTTTGTCAGCACGTAAACCCCGATACGATCCGGATTTTTTATCCCGCTCGAAGCGATATACCCGAAGCGATCGGATAAATCTTCCTTCGGATCGTCCCACGCGAAGAAGTAGTTTCGCACCCTCGTTTTCTTTAGGATCGCTGCAACCTCTTCATTCACAAACCGCGCGTCCAGCCCGCCCTTGAAGTCGATTTCCGCGCCGGACGCTGCAAGCTGGTTCAAAAGGTCGATCCGATCTTTACAGGCAAGCAAATTTTGATCTAACAAACTGATTTTCTTTTGCCCTGTCCAAAACTCCGAAAGATCAGCGACTTTCCTTGAAATGCACCCGTCTTTGTCCGGCGTTATGCAGAACCCGCCGCGCGATTGTGCGTGGTTCAATCGCGGGCAACCTCGCGTCAGAAAACCCACCGCGAAATCGTATTGCGGATAAATTGAATAGTCCGGCGTTGAATGCTCAATTTCCGGACGAAGTGCATTTTTGAGATTTACGCCCGATCCGCCGTATTCCACCCGCTTTGCGTTTGTGATCTGCGGTATTTCCGTTCCCGAAAATATCACGGAACAGAAAACAACGTCGTATTCTTCGTCAGCCCGCCACCACTCGACTTCATTTCCCGCCGCTTTATAGAAAGCAGAAATCTTCATTATAGGAAGGTTCGGGAAATTGTGGCTATCTGGCGCAAGAAGCCCGATTTTCATTTTTTGCCGCCTTCCTGCGGATCGTCGCCTATGATTTCGCCCGTTTCCGGATCGACGTTCAAGGAATATTGTTCCGGCTCTGCCGCTTTCGCCCGCTCCGCTTCCTGCTGCCGCAATGAAAGGGAAACGGCGCATTGCTCCGTCAACCTCTGCAAGCTCTCCACGAACTGCTGATTGATAACGTCGAACGGCATTATCACCGCTTGAAGCAGAAGCCCCGCTTTCGCGACGATGTAAGGCGTTCCGCCGGACGTGATCCGTTCGTAAAGCTCCAACACGTCGAGAACGTCCGAAACGGGCGAAAGATAGCGGCTTTCGATAAATACCAGCCCGCGCCGCGTCTGCAACGGCTTCAATACCTTTCCGGAATACACGATCGAAAGCGCTTCGCCCTCGATCGGCTTTTCGTTTGCGTCGGTATCCTCGAAATTTATTCCTTCCGGAATACCCATCGTTCGCACGATATATTTTTCGCGGTCTTTTTCCGGAACGTCGAAGATCGTTAAAACGCTTTCGGTATCCAGCGGCGGAAGCCCTGTAACGGGATAAGCTGCGCCACCGTCGCCTATGTACTGAATAACCGTGTCGCCGCTTTCGCTGTGCCGCTCGAAAAGAACGATTTGTTTATTCTTCTTGCAGATCGCCGCAATGTTCTTTATCTTCATCTTCCGCCACCTCGCTTTCCTCTTCGTCGTCCCGCTCGATCGTGTCCGGTATGGTTACGCGGGGAACGCGGATCGCAAGCGGTACTTGACAACCGCAACGCGGGCAATCCGTCGCCGAAAAGCGCGTCGGCGGCGTTGTCAGCGCTTCGACGAACGCGCGCGGCTCTTCCGCCGTGTAGATTTCCTCTTTCTTCGGCGTGAAGCGGTATCCGCACACGCTGCAAACCTTCTTTTTTCTGAACATTGTTGAATAGCCCCTTTCCGTGTTTAATATTTGCCGAAAACGCGGATCGTCGTTTTTCCGTCCCGCGTGATAGCCTGTACAATCGCCGAAGGCATAAAGGAAACGCGCAAGAAGTCGCGCGCGGCGCGCTTTGCCAGCCGCCATGTAATCATGTTCCCGTTAGGCTCTTCCGCTGCTTCCGCTTCGATCGGATATTCGCAAATTAGAACCGTGTTCCCGAACGGGCGGCGCGCTGGGCGCTCTTTCATAAACTCTTTGTTGCCTTCCTTGCATTTGATAATTTCAAGCGGCTTCGGGAATTGCCAGCCGTTGTTCTGCTTCATCGTGTCCCGCTCCCTTCAATCGTCATAAGGGCTTGAAAGCGTCCAGCCCCATGTTTCGGTATCCTTCCAGCCGATCGTGAAATAATTGTGTTCGCCGTCGCCCGTGAAGAAGCAGTAATCAGCCGGAAGGACGCGCCCGACGTTCTCCCCGCCGCTTTTCTCTTCGTGATACCGCGTCAGCACGTCCGCCGCGATCCGCTCTAATTCCGGAAGAACCGGATAATCCGCCGAATATCCGGCGAACTGATACGGCGCGGCGACAACCTCCAGCACGGTATCGGGGAAGCGCGGATCGTCAACGCGGTTCAGTACGCACCATACGCAAGCCGCTTTTTCCGTGTCCGACGTAACGCCCCGCGCTTCGCCGTAAAGCATTTTCGCAAGGGCTTCAACCTCTGCCGCGTCCGGTATGTATGCGGGCTTGTCCTCTTCAATCGGCGCAATCGCCGGAGGGGAAGCGGGCGGCGTGTCGGCTTGCCCTGCTGCCGAAGGCGGTGTTTGTTCCGTCCCGCTCCACGGCATAATAAAGGCAAGCAAGGCGGCGACGGTAAGAACCGCTATAACAGCGGATACGGTCAGCCGCCGAACCGCTTTCCGGTGGAGCGGGCGCGGGCTTGTCCCTGTCATAACTCCGTCGCTTCCGCGACAAGCGAAAGCCACCATTCCGGATTGTTGCGGAATTCTTCGTTCGGGCAAACGTCGCAATCCTGCTTCCCGCAACCCGCGCAATACCGTTTATGAAAAGCGTCGTCCCACGGCGCTTCGATAACCGGAAGGGAACGAAGGAAGCCCGCCAGCGTTGGCTTGTCCTTTGTGATCGCTTCAAAGACGGTCGTTTTCTTCCGCTCCGGCTTTGTTCCTGCGCTTGCCATACCCAACGCGACGCGCTGCTTCACAACGGCGTAATTTCCCGCCCACATTTCGTAAAGCTCCATTTCGCTTTTCCGGATCGCGTGTTCAAGCGCCCGCCGCGTCGTGTCGGACAATTCCGCGATCGCTTCCGTGATCCGCTTGTAATCTGCGTATTCCTCGCAATAGCGTTCGTATATGTTCCGGTAGATCGTGCAATCGTTCTTCGGGCAATCCTTCTTCAAGGCTTCGCCGAAGTCCGCCAGCGCCTTGCAAAGAATTAAAGTGTCTGTCGCCATGTTGAATAGCTCCCTTCGGTAAATTATTTTGCTGCGGCGGATCGACGGTTTCCGCGCTTTGCGATATTGTCTTGAAAAACCGTCTGCGCGCGGTCGGCGCTATAAATTTTCCGCTTGTTCGCGTTCCGCTCTCCCGTGTACCCGCGCTTCAACTCTTCGTAGACAGCCGCGACGCTGCGCCCGATCTGTGCGGCGATTTCCTCCACTCGAACGTCCGCGTTATGCAGCTTTTCGATCTCGCGGCGCTGATCGAACGTCAAATACGTGTATTTGTCCATCTTTTAACCTCCTTCCGCCGTCCTTCGAGATAAAAAAATAAGCAGTAGAAAACACTCTTGTTTTCTCTGCTTTTAATGTTACTCTCTTCATTTTCCACATCCGGAGAAAAAAACTGTTG